>Ga0228710_1004450_pt1 | contig 22127 bp, 9 predicted proteins | sample MedpolnodulmetaG_FD_177995 | JGI IMG/M metagenome (GOLD analysis project Ga0228710, IMG submission 177995) | Root nodule microbial communities from Medicago polymorpha collected in Santa Monica, California, United States - pink nodules | ecosystem: Host-associated > Plants > Roots > Nodule...
GAGAATCTTGCCTCATTGCACACTTGACCAGTTGATGCATATTGAGAAGTCCAGTGAAGGGATGGATTTGAGCCCTATAACAGATAAATTGTGGAAAAAGTTCTTTGAAAAGCAGTTTGGTATAAATCGCACTAATGAAGTAGTTAAGAAGATGAAAGAAAAAAGAGTTTCATTCACTTGGTTGCAGCTGTATGAGGCTAAGGTCAAAAAAATGGCTCAGACTGAGAATGAAGCAGTTGATCGACTCGCGCAACGCTACAAGGAAGAAGTTGCACGAAAACAAAGCAGACAAATAAAAACATGCACCAAAGTTCCACCTAGTAAAAGAAGATTTTGCGGAGATAATGGACCTGGATACAACTTGTCAGTGAAGAGCAGCAACATAATCAAGAAGTCAAAGAAGGATTTTCTTAATCATATCCAGAAGAGGAGTGGAATTGGTTCAACTTCCAAATATCTCACTTTTTAAGAAGGAAATTTTAGGGTCAGGCAATGAAGATAACAATGCTATGTATCATTATTTGCTTTTAGATAACAATGCTATGTATCATTATTTGCTTTTAGATAACAATGCTATAGTTTCATTGTAACTCTTACTTTGATAAGTGTATTCTATTGAAACTCTTTGTCTCCTTATTATTGTTTCAATGAATCCTGTATCATATTCCCAAAGTAATCCACAAATCAGCAAGAACAATAAACAGCTCGAATGTTATTTGAAAATTCATAATTAGTAATCACTCAAGAACTATAGTTTGGCATTGATTTCACAAAAAGCACTGAATGGACAAGTTTCATCACTTACAGATATCTTCATGGTTGAATTTCTTATGGCATGTTGTGATACACAACATATGTCATTCACTTTGAAAATCAATGAATAGGTCAATCAGGTTTAAATCACATGGAAATATATTTATTGGCTTTTTAATTGGCATATTCAAATCTTACTATTATGCAGAAATGTGAATACTTTTACTTTTAGGGTCTGTGTAGAATTGTGAATAATTGTGTTACTGTATAAATATATGAGCACTTTGTTTCTGATCATTGTTAATTATGTTAATTTCTCTAAGGACCGGATTGATAAAATCATGAATTAAACTGCTTTAAATTTAGTGTGTCCGGCCTTTAAATTTTATATATGTTGGCATTCATGATAACATACTGTTATAAATTGAATATGTATCAGCACGGTTATAATGTCCTTTGCATTAACAGTCAAGCAGCACACAATAAGTTTTTTATGCATCAATCTGCAAATTTCATTGTGGCTGTAGATTTTTGAGTTAAAATCTCTTTATGAATACAAAGCATAATAAATATCCAACTTTTCTTTCTTAAAAAAGTCAAAACAAAGGGAAATGATATTGTTCTAATATTATTTGAAAGTTAGGTTATGTGAGTTTGATGTATATATATACTACCATGTGTTTACTTAGCGGTTTGATAGCGCTACTGGTTTAACTAGATGTTTAGTATATATTGAATAATTTTGTTTAGGGAAATATATTGAATAATTATGATTTAGTATATAACTAATTACACAATCAAGCATTGAATAGTTATGATTTATGATCAACAAATGAAAACTAGATGTTTTCTCTTTCAATACTTACATAAAAAGAGTATGCGAAATAAACTTCTACAAGAGGAAAATTTATATACACATGCATAGTGAGATTAATTTTTCTCAAACTCAAAATGTTACTGGTACTAGAGAATTTAAAATGGAAACATTAAGTGAAAATAAACATGAGTCCAAAGTTTATTTGTCTGAATGTTGTTGATCGATAACATGTTAATAATTCATACACCGACAAAAGTAGAAACCAAAATCCGAGTTCCTTGACCTGTTAGAATATATTGTTACCCTACTTCTAGAAAAGGGTATTTTTGGATTTAAGAGGAAATGTGTCTTGTGTCGTACTATGTGACAAATTTGAATGGACCACGAATGAAACTATGTACTTTTACCTTATTATAGGGACTTTAGTAAAATATCTTTGGCTTTCAAAGAGAAAAGAAAGAAAGGACATGCTTTGTTCGGTTAATTTTTTCTTTTGTTAAATTAAAAGCTTTGTTCGGTGATTTATGTTCTTTTCTTAGGATAGCAATACTTTATTTTGAACATCTTTTTTAACACTTATTTTTTATTGATTTAAATTAATATGTATCACATACTTTAAAAATGTATCTCATTTAAAGTGGTAAAATATACATTGATTTTATCAAATAAAATAATAAATATTAGATATAGTGTTGAAAAGAGAGTGTCTATAGAATTCTTATCAAGAATTGAGACTTTTCTAACCAGCAAAATCTCAGCAATTGTTTTTCCTCTCAACTTTCGACCACAACACGACAACACAACATGTTGATGGGACACCACCTCCTTGATCCTTAATTTTCATTGATTTGCATTTAATGTGTAGATACCAGACATTGAAATTCATTTGCAAGGTAATGATGGACCATCTTCACATTCAATGGTCACAATATTATAGTAATTGCTCTTCTCCCGTCTATTTTGGCTCATTTCCGTTGAATAGCCGTACGTGAGTTAAATTTGCAAGGTAATGATGGACCATCTTCACATTCAATGGTCACAATATTATAGTAATTGCTCTTCTCCCGTCTATTTTTGGCTCATTTCCGTTGAATAGTCGTACGTGAGTTAAATCACGCAGGCGCATTCTCAACGTGAGTTAACTTACGTAGGTGTATTTTTAGCGTGAATTAACTCACGTTGAACGGAGATGAGCAAAACCAGACGGGAGAAGAGTAATTCACTGATATTATATCTTTTTGGGCCACATGATAACTAAACTTCCTACTAATTAGCTTTTTTTTCTTCTCAAAGAAGTTAGCCTTTTTATTCTTCAAAAGTGTAGAGATCAGTCTCTTATTTTATTTTGCAAAACCACCGTAATCTCACACACATAAGTGGAGGTATCGGGATTCGAACCCCGATTTTATCAGTTGAGCTGGGACTTCCGGATGAGATTAGTCTCTTAACCCATGTCAAAATACTAGTATTAAATACTTATATATTATCATCCATTTGTCCTATTAACATTGAGATACAACCATATAACAGCAAAATATATGAATAACATTTTATTTTTTTTAGAGGAATCAAAATATACGAATAACTATCTAATCTGGTACCCGAGAAAGAAAAAAAAATGATCTGCTATTAGGTAACATACCATTTACCCTTAAAATAAAGTAATGTTCCATTTAATGTCATTCAAAACAGTTTAATACGATAGATTAGGCAATTACTTGCTTCACAAGTAATTGACTAGTTAGGTAACTAACTAACTAACTAATTGTTTTGACAGTTGAGATAGTTATGATAGTTAGTTGTAGATGTTTAACTGACTATACTTGGATTTGTATATATTGCTATGCATAGTATAAATAAGTGTAAGATTTCAAAGTACAATCCAGATTTCATAGTATAAATAACTGCATCTTCTCTATATTGAATATCTAGTTCATAAAAGATTTCTCTACTATTATTTCATATATGGAGGTTAAGTTTTATCACTTTGCAGATCTAACATAAGCAACCTTTATTTTCAATAAGTGAATGTTTATACTTTGTAATTCATCGATAGCAAGAAGTACCATCTAGTTCATGTCATAATCTTGTGGAATTGATGAATAACTATATCACAACCAACTAATCAAGTTCATTCCAGTATTTGTATTATGAGCTAACATTTTTTCTTCCAGATTGTCCAGTTCAAATCTTGTAATGTGTAAGAGCAGAAGTACCATCTAATCCTTTTTCTGCAAAGTAGGCTAAATAGTCGGCAACTGTGGTTTCTCTGTATTTAGGAGGATTGTCTTCTGATAATAGTTCCTTTATAGGTCCATAGAGCTTTGAGGATGACCAATGACCTGTGGAGAAAAAGCATGCTACAGATATTCTTGGACCAATTTTATTTGCAAGTACTTTGTGTTCAACACTCTTGAATCTGTCATTTGTTATAAGCTACAAGATAAACAAACAAATAATTAGCTTTGAAGCAAAAAAAAAAAAATATAGCTATATGTTTACATCTATTGTATATCCTTCTGATTAATATCTTAACAACCAAATCGGAGATCGAATTGATGAAATCTCTAGGTCATGGTTTATTTGGTTCAACCATAGTTGAACTTTGAACCGGATGAAAATATTGCTAAAAAGGTAAAAATATCAGAAAAGGTAAATAAGGAAAAATGGTTGAAGCAGTTTAACTAGATTGTAATGTAATTAGGATGATAAGATATTACATTTTGCCAAAGGAAGATGCAGACCCTCCAAGTTATGAAGGGTTCTATCTATGTAATTAGAATTTTATCCATATTTCTTAGTACTAATAAATAGATCAAATCAGATGGAAGATAAGATATTACAATTTGGTTGGTTCAAACTCAACCATCAAAGCGTTATTCGGCTTGTAAGGTGAGGATGCCTCCTACTTATAAACACATTTTCTGACAATAACTCATTAAATGTTGGACTCTTAAACACGCTTCCTACGCCCATGATTAAACATCTAGAGACTAACCAGATAGCGTGTATTCTAATGGATCTTGGATAGACTCTGATACTATCTTGGAATTTGGATTGAGCTAATTCAATTCTAATAAAACCTGCTTGCATGGTGAAATATGCCTTCTACTTGTAAACAAATTTTCATATCATATTTTATTCAATATAGGACTATTAGCATAATACATATAATATGCTTGAACCATCATAAATTAGATTATTCATTTTAGTTTGCATGGATTGTCCTAAGTAGCTTTGGTGTCTGTTTTACAGATTAGTTAGTATAGGACACATTCTGATTGCTCAATAAGTGGCATTTTAATTTTTTTCTTTCATAATGGAAACTATACGCATAAGGACACAGAAAACTTGCCTGCAGAAGATCACCAATATTAACTATAAGAGCTCCAGGTACGGGTGTTATATCAATCCATTTATCTTCATAAAGAACTTGGAGACCACCAATATGGTCTTGGAGAAGCACTGTGAGAAAACCATGGTCTGAATGCTTGGCTGTTCCCACAGTCAATTCTGGTTCAGGGCAAGAAGGATAATAATGGCAAAGAGCAAATAGCCCTCGAGCACAATCCATATCTTTTAAATGATTTAGACTCAGACCTAAAGCTTCTGATAACAATTCAAACAGTAGAGTCCCTAGATTCATCATGTGTTTTCTATATTCTAGCAGTATATCTCTGCAACAATAATTAGCCAATTAGAAGAAAAAAAATTGAGGATTAAATTCAATTTCAGACCTTCAATAATTTCTATCAGTTGGTTTTTTATATTGTTTTGGTCTTTGCCCTCCGATTTTTATTGAAAATGGTCGTGGTTATCCTGAGTCCGTCTAAGAGATAAGTAAATTCCGACTAAAGATTGTTTCAGCCAAGATTCAAACTTTGATTAAATTGATTTATATATTAATATTTGTTTTGTATCTTATAACTAGACCTCTCCGCGAAAATATGCATTTCTAGTAAACATCAAAACAACGGTGCCAAAGCAGTTTCACCAATTAATCAATGCAGCTTAAAATTTGTGTTTTTTTCTTGTTATAATTGAGACAATAAATCTTAAATAAGACAAGATTAGATAGAGAATGTAATATGCAGAAAGATAAGTTTGAGTTAACTTATGCAGCACTTAAATAGACACGGACACGACACTGATACTGACACATTTAATCTGAAGTGTGTCGGTGCTGCAAACAGATTACAAAATAACCAAAGTTCAAGGAGCACATAAATTTTATACACATGCATACAAAAATACTGGTACCTGCATACCACAGGAATCTCTTCTGGTTTGAGAGTATCAGGTGGAGCCAAGTAACAGGCAAAAGTATCCCTCCAATTGAGAGCTGGTGGGCTATAAATATCATAATTGCTATTGTAAATAAAGGATCTATTCATATCTCTTGTATAAAAATCTTTTTTGACTTCTGTGTCTTGTTCATAAAACCTTTTCACCCCATCTTTCAACTCCTCAAGAACACTCAAAGGGATTCCATGATTAACAACCTGAAAAAAACCTAATGTTTCACATGCTTCCTTGACTTTCTCAACTATCCCTTGGTAAATACTTGGATCTTTATTATCAATATTTGCAAGGTCTATGACAGGAATAACATTGCTTGTGTTGTTGGCTTTCTCATATTTGTCAGGTTGACAATGGAATATCTCAGGTATCCTCTTCAGTCCTCCATCAACAAGTCCTTTCACACCAGATTTTGTTTCATCAAATGCTTTGCGTTCATTCATTATAGAATCAAGGTTAGGCATGGTTGTATCAGTGGTTCCCATATTTCTTATGCTTGTATGTAGTGGTTCTGGAATGAGTAGGAGTAGCAACAGTTATATTATATATATCATACCAAAGACAAAGAGTTACGTATATAAACAATGAAAATTAATTTCCATATTCTATAAAATATGGAAAATAAATTGTTTAGTCAAAAGATTTATTTTATGACTGAGACTTCCATGATAGGGAAGATGATAAGATCAACAGCCGCCTCCAAAAGATTTCATAGAACTTCACATTTTCCTTATCTTCAATATTGTTGCCGTAGATTTTTGACTTAAAATCTCTTTATGAATACAAACCATAATAAATATGAAGCTAAAATATTCCAAAGGTCTCAAATATGCGCTTTTGGTCTTTGTAAAAAAAATGCTGTTTTTCGTCCTCGCAAATTTTTTTGTTTTTTAAAAAAGCCTCTGGGCCCATTTTAGCGGCTAGGTGGCACTCTGATGCTGACGTGACGCATACTGACTGTGCATAAGTGGCCATGTGGCATCTGATGTGACATTTCAATTAATTTAAAAATGTAAAAACAATGCAATGGGCCCAGGGGCTTTTTTAAAAAACAAAAAAAATTGCGAGGACGAAAAACGACATTTTTTTTACAAGGACCAAAAGGCAAACGAGGCATATTTGCAGGTCCTTTGAAATATTTTAGCCTCAATATGAATATATGAGGGACAAAAAACTCATTAATAGGGAGTGGCTGACACTTCTTTATCTGTTGCTTATGAAGCACGAACACTCCTCTGATTAGGTGTCTCCCGGTGTCGGACACGTGTCGGTCTGACACCGACACGATATAACACCTATACTTACACTGAATAATGTTATTTTCTTATATTATTATCAGTGTTTGTGTCAGTGCTTCATAGGTTGCTTTATTACTAACATGTGAAGAAGAACAATTTTCCAGAATGCTAGGAAAGTTACATCACATAATGCAATTCTTTTGTATAGACAGCACATTCTGCAATTTAATTTCATGAATCAAGCTTATTTAACTTTTATAAATAGAGTTATGTTAGTGTTTTCAATTAGCTGCAATCGTAATAATAGGATTCAAATCCATTAATTACACATGTATATGAGAATGGAGTACTTTGTATCAACATGATCAAGGATCAATGATCATTTCAACAGTTTTTCACTAAAGTTTTATGCATTTTGGAACATACTGATTAATGAAGGAGCTCGATTCAGTTTCAACAGTCTTCTTTTTTCTTTCTGGCTCGACATTCGAAAGATTGTAGAATACTGGCCAATGATGATAAGTTCCCGAGAGCAATCAAGTCTACTGGGAAAACAACGATCAAACATAAGAAAACAACATTTTTCTCAGTTAAAGACGAATCGTTTGGTAGAATTCAAGATCAAGTTCAAGCTTGAACAATCTTTTGCCACAGTTTACTTACCTTCGAACCGAACTCTGAATTTTCAGCAAATTCTTTCCCTCAAAACCGGAGGGCTATGACAGAAAAAATGACATTTGTTTTCAACAAGTGAATGTTTATACTTTGTAATTCATCCATAGCATGAAATAGAAACCACATCATATTTCTAGTTCATTCACCAAGATCATTCAATTATTTATACTTCGAAATTACACAACCACCAAGTCATCAAGGTCGTTCGATTATTTATATGAACTAATACTTTTTTCTGCCGCATTGCCTGGGCGTCAAATCTTGTAATGTGTAAGAGCAGAAGTACCATCTAGTCCTTTTTTTTCAAAGTAAGCTACATAATCAGAAACCGTGGTTTCTCTGTATTTAGGAGGATTGTCTTCTGATAATAGTTCCTTTATAGGTCCATAGAGCTTTGAGGATGACCTAATACCTGTGCAGAAAAAGCATGCCACAGATATTCTTGGACCCACTTGATTTGCAACTACTCTGTGTTCAACACTCTTGAATCTGTCATTTGTTATAAGCTACAATTGAAGCAAACAAATAATTAGTTATATGCTTACATCATCTATTGATACTTCCAACTAAAATCTTAAAATCCAAACCAGATATCGAACTTATGAGACCTCTAGGTTATGGTTTACTTGGTTCAACTGAACCGAATAACAAATAATACGGAAAAAATTCAAACATATCAAAGAAAAAATGGAAAAAAGGAAAAGCAGTTGAATTGATTGAACCGGTTGAACACAGTTCCATCCCAATTGAATTCGGTATAACCAGACTACAATGTAATCGGATACCGATGAACTGGTTCTAGTTCAATCGTTTGAATTGGGCGATTTAATCCAATTGTTAAAACATTGCTTCAATACAAAGAAAAACAAACAAGTACTACATCATTAGGTGAACTCTATCATACTAATCGGAGAAACATGGCTTTTTTCCTATAAATAAAAAGAGGCTTATTGGCAAAGGAATGTGCAGAACCTCCAAGTTATGCAGTTTTCGATATTTGTAATAAAGACACCAATTCCTATCAGTTTGAGGGATATAGCTTACTTGGAAATAATCAAATTAGTAGTAAAGTAAGCACTAATAGAAGGCACGCAATACATAACACCTCAAATAAGATGGATTATGGAATATAACGCCGGCTATACGCTTGAAACCAAGTTGAAAATGCAAGAGATTTGATTAACTAGTCTAACTCTAAATATACATTAAATGGCTATGAGCTACATAGAAAAGAGATTCCTGTGAGTTATTTAGAATGACCTTAGATAGATAAATTAGAGTAGTCATTTCAGGTTGCTTAATGTGTCCTATTTTATTACCTTTCGTCTGTTTTCCTCAGTGCAAAACACATTCTGATTGCACAATATGTACCATGTAACCATGTTGATTTTTGTCCATTGTGGTACATTACTAATAATAGTTTATGGAAATATAAACACAAAAATACATAAAACTTGCCTGCAGAAGATCACCGACATTAACTATGAGAGCTCCAGATACAGGAGTTATATCAATCCATTTATCTTCATAAAGAACTTGGAGGCCACCAATATGGTCTTGAAGAAGCACTGTGAGGAAATCATTATCAGAATGCTTTGTTGTTCCCACAGTCAATTCTGGTTCAGGACAAGGAGGATAGTAATGGCAAAGAGCAATCAGCCCTTCTGCACAATCCATATCTTTCAAATGGTTTGGATTCAAACCTAAAGCTTCTGACAATAATTCAAACAATAAAGTACCAAGATTCATCATGTGTTTCCCATACTGTAGCAGTATATCTCTGCAGAAATAAGTAGCCAATTAGAGAGGAATATTGTGGATTAAATTTAATTTTATACTTTTCATAATTTGTATCAGTTGGTTTTTATACTACTATATGTGATTTGTATCTTATAAACTGACCATTCCTATGAAAGAGACGCATTTCTAGTAAATATGAAAAGGAAATATAAAAGTTATTTCATCAACTTGTACATTTTAAAATTAGGATATCAAAGCAATTTCACCAATGAAAACACATTTTCTTGTATATAAGACATGATTAGAGATATTAGAAAAAGGCTAAGCTTGAGTACGACTTAAATACGCAGAAGAGTATTGTAATTGGTAGAATAGCCTTGCTGCCACGACTCATTGAAATTCAATCCTTGTTACTTTGATTAGACCAAACTAAAGTGGCTAAGTTTGAGTACCTTAACTTAAGTCCTATGAATCACTAACATTGGAGATGATTTCGACACATTAACGCTAAAATTTGAAAATATTGTATAAATGAATGTAACCACGTGTATGAGTGTCGTGTCAGAGTCTGACGAAGGCGATTGAAGTTTCATTAGAATAAGCAAAATCTTCAGAATACAAATTTTACGGTAAAAATATATAGTGAAATATAAATAGACTTAACTATCCTTAGCCCAATTATAACAAAAGAACCATTACATATTATCTAACCGACTCAAACACATGTCAGACACTCAACACGCTTCCAATCTGAAATTTCATGCTATAAATGATATTAGTAACCAAAGTTCAAGGAGCAAATAAATTTTAAACATATGCATATACATACCTGCATACCACAGGAAACTCTTGTGGTTTGAGAGTATCAGGTGGAGCCAAGTAACACATAAAACTATCCCTCCAATTGAGTGCTGGTGAGCTATAAATATCAAAATTACTATTATAAACAAAGGATCTATTCCCATCTCTAGTATACAATTCTTTTTTGACTTGTGTGTCCTGCTCATAAAATCTCTTAACACCATCTTTCAACTCCTCAAGAACACTCAATGGGATTCCATGATTAACAACCTGAAAAAATCCCCAAGTTTCACATGCTTCCTTGATATTGTCAACAATTCCTTGATGAATACTTGGGTCTTTATTATCAATATCTTTAAGGTCTATGACAGGAATAACATGGCTTGTGTTGTTGGCTTTCTCATATTTGTCAGGTTGATGATGGAATAAACTTGGAATCTTCTCAAGTCCTGCATCAACAAGTCCTTTTACACCTTCTTTTGTTTCATCAAATTCTTTGCGTTGATTCAATATAGAATCAAGGTTAGGCTTGGTTGTACTTGTGGTTCCCATTTTTCTTATGTTTCTAGTGGTTCTGGAGCTAGAGCCTAGATATGGTAACTAGAAGAGTGAGTGGAAAAAGCTAGAATTTATGTTCTTTGTGACACCCAAGAGTTACGTATTCAAAGTGAAATAATTTACCCTTAACATAGAGCTATGAAACACGAACACAAACACGGATACGACAACAATGATAATTTAAAAGAAAAAAAAGTGCATGATTTGAATGTACATGTGTTGATTTAAGACACCAACACATATGAAACATTAGTCTCATGTGTCAGTGTTATATTTAGTTTAAGAGTATCCAAATATGATTCTTCAATAAAATAATTTTTGTTTTGAACTTTACTAACATTTTAATTGAACTGCAAATTATCATAGTTTTTTTTTTATTGAAAATAAAAGGGTTGAGAAAAAATATGTAAAAAAAAAACTTGACAATTCTTGTGTAGAAAATTAATTAGTTTACCACACTCATCAGATATTGGTCTAAACTTAGACCCTTAAAAGAGACCAAAACTTCAATTAAATCTTACATCTATTATTGAACCTTCCAATTAATATCTCAAAAATCAAACTAAAAATCAAAACAATCAGACCTCTAGAATATAGTTTAATATTGGTTTAATCTCAATCAAAAGTGATAAATAATAAAAAAAGTATAAAAGAATCAATTAAATAATGTTAAAAAGGAAAAACGGTTGAACCAATTGTGGCGGAAGTGGCTCAACTCGCAATTGGCTCAACTCGGTTCCATTCTAGTTAAATTCATTATAATCAAATTACAATGTAATCAACATCAAACCAACCGATGAACTGGTTCAATCGGTTGAAATTGTTGGTTCAATATAATCTAATTTGTACATAAGATGTTGTTCAAACTACAACCACTAAAAACAAAAAAGTAAGACCTCATTAGGTCAACTAATCTATTTATCATTCTTTTTTGGTTTAATAACAGTTTTGCTCCTCTAAGTATTACGAACTTGCAATTTTGGCACCTTAACAAAATAAATTACAATTCAGCCCTCTAAGTACTACCCATTTTGGAGTTTTGACCCCCTAGAACAATTTTAACCAATTCAACACACACATGGACGGCGTGTGTAATTTTCAATTTAAAAATAAATAAAAATGTCACATGTGTAATGCTATTTTATTACTTAATTCTATTTTAAGTTTATTAACTTGTGCCCTGAGGGCACAAGTTAACATGACCCCTTTTTTTTTAATGGCGAAGTGGTTAAGCCTATTTTAATTTTACGTTTGGAGTATAGTTAATTGATTTTAGAGGTGTAAAATTAATTTATAGACTTCCTCTCAGGTAGAATTGATATTTGTCTTTATAATTGATTATAACTTGAACTTAGAATCAGTAGCTTTCGTTCAACTTAGTTTTATGTAAATAGATCCGGACATAAACAACTTTGCATTTAATTTTCTTTTAAATAAAACTAGTTTTACAAAATCAATTCTTTTAAAAACAATTTTTCTCACCATAAAACCAAACATGCCCTTATTGCTTGGGTTAAGGCATAAATGTGATATTGACAACATATTCTTTGAGAGGAATAGGGGGAAAAAACGAAGCACCAAAATAGACATATAATCCATTGTATAACATAGAAACCACCTGGAATTGACGAAAAACAATTCCAAGTAGAAAGTAGAAACCAGAATTTATGAATAACTAACCATGTGGAATTGAAGAATTAAGTGCACACCATATTTCAAGTTTATATCATCGTCATCACGTGGAATTGATGAATAACATCACCATCAATTCACCAAGTTTATTCAATTATTTGTATTAGGAAAATGATCTACTATTTTTATTTCCACACTGCTTGGTTCAAATCTTGTAATGTGTAAGAGCAGAAGTACCATCTAGTCCTTTTGCTTTATAGTAGGCTGCAAAATCAGCAACTGTGGTTTCTCTGTATTTGGGAGGATTGTTTTCTGATAATAGTTCCTTCATTGGTCCATACAGTTTTGACGATGGCCTAAGACCTGTTGAAAAAAAACATGCAACAGATATTCTTGGACCAACTTGATTTGCAACTACTCTGTGTTCAACACTCTTGAATTTGTCATTTGTTATAAGCTACAAATCAAACAAGAAAATAATTAGCTATATGTTTATATCTACTATTGATCCTTCAAACAAAAACAAATTAAAAATTAAGGCATTTTGTATGTAAATATATATTATTTAAATCCTTCAAGTACATTAATTACTAACAGTTTGTGGAAATATAAACATAAGAATACATAAAACTTGCCTGCAAAAGATCACCAACATTAACTATGAGAGCTCCAGTTACAGGAGTTATATCAATCCATTTATCTTCATAAAGAACTTGGAGACCACCAATATGGTCTTGTTGAAGCACTGTGAGAAAACCATGGTCTGAATGCTTGGTTGTTCCCATAGTCAATTCTGGTTCAGGACAAGAAGGATAATAATGGCAAACAGCAATTAGCCCTTCAGCACAACCCATATCTTTTAGATGGTTTGGATTCAAACCTAATGCTTCTGACAATAATTCAAACAACATAGTCCCTAGATTCATCGCGTGTTTCCCATATTCTAGGATTATATCTCTGTAAGAATAAGTAAATGAGAGTTAAATTGATTTTAAAATCTTTCCGCTAGTTCGAAGCACATGATACTACAAGAGATGTGATATAATATAAAGCAGGATAAAGATATGATATGATTTCTTTTTACAAATAATATCTTTGACCGAAAGGTAAGTAAAGTCCGACAAAAAATTGTTCGATCCAGGAATTAAACTCAGATTCTTCTAAACAATTCGTCCTTTGCTAAAACTCATTAACCATTTGAATCAAATTACTTGGTTTTTTGACTAATATGATATAGACAAGATAAGTAATTATCCGATAATATATTTTATGCAGACAAGATACTAGATAATGCAACAAACATGATAACGTTATTTTATCATATTATATTTAAATGACAAAATTATCCATGTGTTACAATTACATTTTTTTTCCAAGTTAATATTTTAAAATTTTACAAGTCAATAATTAAAAAAGTAATTAAATAATTCAAAAAATAATAATTCACACCGCTAAATAAACAATTTAATTTTAAAAAATAATAATGAGTAACAAAATAATTTTATTACATATGTTAGATAAGTTATATATATATATACATATATATGTATGTATGTATGTATGTATGTATGTATAATGAAAATGAGAAATTATACTTGCAAGAACTATATTTTATTTGATAAAAAAAACCTCAAATTAATTCTCGTATTTTATTTAATTTTTTGAATTATAAATAAATTACAAAATTTCCCTCGTGTCAAAATCATACATAATTTTCAAACCAGTTAATCTTTTTATTTTTAGTTTAACATCAATTATTCTTTTTTACATTTTATAAGATTTCAATTTAAATTATATTGTGTTGAGGTAAATAAGTAAATTATTTTATTATCTTATACTGCTGGTTTCTAACTCGGTTCATAATTAGGATAAAAAAGATTAACTACAGGGACAAGATAAAAATAAGTTTCAGAATTAACATATACGCCAAACACAACCTTTATATTTTATATAAGTTGGTTTATATATACGGATATCAAGACACTATACTAACACGTCGACACAAGTAATAATTTAAAACATGTACTCCCTTCGTTCCTTTTAAGTATTTTTTTAGAAAATTAACATTAAATTAGCGATATGTATTTTTGCATATTTTCTTCCTATTATACCCTCATTTTAATCCACCAATAAATTTCTATTTTTTTGCACACACTTTATTTTCCCAATAAATTTAATAGGTTATCTTTCTTCCATAACAAACAATTGTCATTTATTATCTTTTTCTCCAACAAATTCCTTTTTTTTTTGCGCACCCTCTCTCTCATAACAAATAATTGTCAATTTTCTTCTTTTTGAACATTCATGGAGTCTTTTATTTTTCTCCTCTCAAATTTGTTCTTTTACTTTACACTTGAAATTTTTAACAATTGCTCTCATCTTATTTATAGAATCTTAATTCTTCTTGAAACCATTGTTTGTAACAAAATTTTGTTTAAATTTGAGGATAAACAAGAAACAAACTTTGTTTAAAAAAAATAATCTTTAGTTTTCCAAATAGATAGTATTAATTAGTTTTATTGAAAAAGATAAGAGTAATTGACAAAGGGTATAGTTGACAAATCATATCCTTAGAATATCAAAAAAACAGTTAAATAGAAACGAAAAATTCATTCCAAAAAGACACTAAAAAGGAACGGAGGGAATAATATAAATAATATTAAACACGTCTTTAATCTAAAGTGTCGGTTGTTGCAATGATAATAACCAAATTTCAAGGAGCAAATAAATTTTACACGTATACATATACATACCTGCATACAACAGGAAAATCTTCTGGTTTGGGAGTATCAGGAGCCAAGTAACAAGCACAAGTATCCCTCCAATTGAGTGCTGGTGAGCTATACAAATCAAAATTGCTTTTGTAAATAAATGATCTATTTCTATCTTTTGTATAAAAGTACTCCTTTTTAGCATCTGTCTCCATCTCATGAAACCTCTTCACACCATCTTTCAACTCCTCAAGAACACTCAAAGGGATTCCATGATTAACAACTTGAAAAAAACCCCAAGTTTCACATGCTTCCTTGATTTTGCTAACAATCCCTTGATGAATACTTGGATCTTTGTTATCAATATCTTTAAGGTCTATGACAGGAATAACATGGCTTGTGTTGTAGGCTATCTCATATTTGTCAGGTTGATGATGGAATAAGCTTGGTATCTTCATAACTCCTGCATCAACAAGTCCTTTTACACCTGCTTTTGTTTCGTCAAATGCTTTACGTTCATTGAATGTGGAATCAAGGTTAGGCTTGGTTGTATTAGTGGTTCCCATTTCCCTTTTGTTTGTAGTGGTTCTGAAGCTAGATATTGTAACTAGAAAAGTGAGCAAAAGAAGCTTGACTTTATATTCTACGTGACACACCAGAAACAGCCTGCAAAATAAGTAATAGGATTCAAATGGTTATTGAACTATACTTTAGATCGAATTTATTAAGAGCTATGAAGCACGGATCTTTATATTGACACTGCAACTAATTTGAAAAAGTAAATGTAAATGAGTCTGGGTCGGACATTGACGCATATCAAATTTTTCATTTTTCTTATCATTTTTTATTTTTACAAATTCTTATCATTTTCTTTTTACAAAAAAATTAGGTGAGTTGGACTCCCGGACTCACTAAAGTTAGTACATGACTCTTGACTCAAAGAACGTTTACAAAAGTACTTATAAATCACTCATCAAAGAGGTCATCACATCAACAACGAACGTTGAATTCGCGATCATTAGACATGTAGTCTAAATTTTTAGACCCTCCAAATTCTCAATTCATGATTAGTCAAAGTGATATTTTGTGGATTGTACAGCTCATCCACTAAAAAATTGGGACTTCCATGGAAAGAGAAAAATCTAAGATCAAATAACAGCCGCCCCCATAGTCAAGTTTTGATGTCATCGTTCTGGTCTACTCTACTCTAAATCACCTCTCAACAGAACTTCAAACTATAATAGTTTTTTTATTTTAATTTAGAATCAAACTGGTCAATAAAAAAATAAAAATAAAGAGTTACTAAAAGTAAAAACATAAACTTGAATATTTTTGTATGGAAAATTGATTAATTAACTAACCCGATTAGACATTGGTCTAAATTTAGACCCTTAAAACAGATGCATCCGTCTCAATTCAAGTTAGCTAGAACAAAATTTCCAAATGTCAAAAGTTAAATTAATTAACTGAAATATCACTGTTTGTAGAGCTTCATAATTTCTAAATCTCGTTATGACTGTGCCATTACGAGTAGGAGTATTTGGTGGGACAAAAATTCATTATTAATGTTTGATAACAATTTCTTTTTTAAATTGACAAAAAAAAAAAATTAAGGAAGGGGAAATTTTTATATTTAAAGTGACATTATCAATTATCATTTTACATGTGTCTTTGAAGGAATTTGAATTTTGTATCAATTTAATAGCAATATAAACATCACAATTTTAGTTCTTTTATATATAATTATATATATGCGAAAGAAAATAAAATTGCAATTTTGGACACTCTATTATTCATCTGTTATAACCTACAATTCAAACAAACAATTAGCTATTTGTTAATTGCAATTTTGGTCCTTCTATTTCCACTATTTTGTGGATTTAGTCATCCTATTTCAAAATCTGACAATTTTGGCCCCTCATTATATTTTTGGTTTAGAAAATTGGTGATATGAAATGTTTAAAATAATGTGGTATATGATATGATTATGAGAAAATACCAACATCGATGAACTTGTAAGAAAATGTTCTTAAAACTTCATTTAAAATTTGTCATATCATTGAGTTTTTTACCAAATATTGATGGATGAACCAAAATTGTCAAATTTTAAAATAAATGGACCAGTTCTTCAAAATGGTGAAAATAGAGAGATAAAAATGCAATTAAACCATACATCTATGATTGATATTTCCAATTAATATCTTAAAAATCGAACCAATAATACCTCAAGATGACAGTTTAACTAATATTGGTTTAATCACTCAATTCAAATGATAAATAAATAACGAAAAGTAGAAAAGAATCAAATAAATAATGTTAAAAAGAAAAAACGGTTGAACCAACTGCGATGGAAATGGTTCGACCCAGTTCCATCCTAGTTAAATTCAATCAAATCAAACCAAACTATAATATAATCGACATCAAATCAGATGACGAACAGGTTCAATCGATTGAAATTGTTGGTTCAATCTAAATTTTAAGACGTTGCTTCAAACTAAGGCCACTAAAAACAAAATAGTACAACTTCATTAGGTTGACGGGTCTTTATCATTCTATTGATATAAACAATTCATTTTTCCTAAAAACAAAAATGAGGGTTAAACATGCAAATGTGGTTGAAGTGATTAATTAGCTCCATCAAAAATAAATTGTTTAAAAGAACCTAAATTTAGTTTTTGGATAAAACAATTCTTGTTCGGACTTTACTTATCTCTCTTGATCGAACTTAAGATTATCAAAATCCATTTCCTTTGATAACCCTAGTGTTAGCGGGAAAAAAAAAGGGTTCGAGAGGAAAAATAGCTAGTCATTTGTGATAGAACTAGGCCCTTTTCGCATAGGAAGGCGCATCCTCCACGCCATGTAGTGCTCGATCACTATAAATATAATTTATCACTATTTTCTTTTTACTAATAATGGCAACATGGGTTAAACCTTTTTACCTATACATGGTTAAGCTTTTTTTATAATATACGAAATGATAAAGCCATTAGAAACTTACATACGAAAGAGTCGGAGTTCGAACTCTAGTCGTACACATGGTTGAGGTTTTTCTTTTAATGGCAACATGGTTAAGCCTATGTTTGGTTTCACATATAGAGTATACATAATTGATTTTGGAGATGTAAAATTAATTTAGACATGTTTGGTTCCTCTCGAATAAAATTGAATTAGCCTTTAAAATTGATTCTAACTTGAACCTAGGATTTGTAGCTTTTGTTTAACTCAAGTTTATGTAAATATATTTAGAGTTAAACAACTTTACATTCAACTTCACTTCAAAAATAAAAAATTTACGTTCAACTCACTTTTAAGTAAAATTAATTTTGCAAAATCAATTCATTCAAAATAAACTCTCGTGGCTTCAAAACCAAGCATGCCCCAAGTGTTTGTGATTAAGGTATAAATGTGACATTAACAATAGTTCAATATTAGAAAGGGAAAAGAAAAAAAAAACACCAAAATACATTTCTAATCATGTGGAATTGAAGAAAATATGTGCACACCATATTTCAAGTTTATATCATCATCATCACGTGGAATAGTTGAATAACTACATCACCATCAACTCACCAAGTTTATTCAATTATTTGTATTAGGAAAATGATTTACTATTTTTTTCTTCTACTGTCTAGTTCAAATCTTGTAATGTGTAAGAGCAGAAGTACCATCTAGTCCTTTTGAATTAAAGTAGGCTGCAAAATCAGCAACTGTGGTTTCTCTGTATTTGGGAGGATTGTTTTCTGATAATAGTTCCTTCATAGGTCCATAGAGCCTTGAGGATGCTTTAAGTCCTGTGGAGAAAAAGCATGCAATGGATATTCTTGGACCAACTTGATTTGCAACTACTCTATGTTCAACACTCTTGAATCTATCATTTGTTATAAGCTACATTTCGAAACAAGAAAATAATTAGCTATATGTTTCCATTTATTCTTAATCCTTCAAACAAAAACAAATTAAAAAAATTCACTTATCACATTTAGACTCTAATCACATAAACAATGCATTTAGTACGTAAAAATGCTTTGAATTTTGTATCTATGGTTAATAGAATATTATATAAATCCTTCAGGTACATTACTAATAGTTTATTTATTATTTTTTTAAATAAAAAAATTACTAAGAGTTTATGGAAATATAAACATAATACATAAAACTTGCCTGCAAAAGATCACCAACATTAACTACGAGAGCTCCAGATACAGGTGCTACATCAATCCATTTATCTTCATAAAGAACTTGGAGACCACCAATATGGTCTTGTAGAAGCACTGTGAGGAAATCATTGTCACAATGCTTAGTTGTTCCCACAGTCAATTCTGGTTCAGGACAAGGAGGATAATAATGGCAAAGAGCAATTAGCCCTTCAGCACAACCCATATCTTTTAGATGGTTTGGATTCAAACCTAATGCTTCTGACAAAAATTCAAACAACATAGTCCCTAGATTCATCACCTGTTTCCCATATTCTAGTAGTATATCTCTGCAAGAATTAGTAAATGAAAGTTAAATTCAATTTCAGACATTTGGACCCATTTGCTACACATGTACATGATATGATATGACAGAGAAATGATATGATATGATTTTATTTTATTTTTGACTAATAATATGATATAGAACTAAGTAGTTATCATACAATATATTTGACGCGGACAAGATAACAAATATGATACATTATTTAATTGATGACAGAAATCATATATGATTTTTAGATTATTTTAGAGTTAAATATCTAGTTTGAATGTATTTTATTTGAGTTTTGTAAAGGATTCGATAAAAAGTCATTAAAGGACAAAAAGGGGAAATTATGCTTGAAACGATGGAAATCCACCCAAACCAGACAACTTTGTGACCATGCTATTTTTTTTTAACAAGTTTAACAATGATTCTTGAGGCATAGTGGTTTTTAAGTTTTAACTACAGAGATAGGAGAAAATAAGTTTCAAAATTAACTTATCATACCATATCCTCTCATCAAACACTAAATTGAGATGCGATATGATATGATTATCCTATCTTATCTCTTAATCATCTTGCACACCAAACACAGCCTTTATATTTCATATAAGTTGGTTTATATATACGGATATCAGAGGCACTACTAACACGCCGACACAAGCAATAATTTAAAAAAGTAGTATAAAAAATATTGAACACATCTTTAATTTAAAGTGTCGGTTGTACAATGAAAATAACTAAAGTTCAAGGAGCACTGAACACATAAATTGTATACGTATGCATACAAACATACCTGCATACAACAGGAAAATCTTCTGGTTTGGGAGTATCAGGAGCCAAGGAACAAGTACAAGTATCCCTCCAATTGAGTGCTGGTGAGCTATACAAATCAAAATTGCTTTTGTAAATAAATGATCCATGCATATCTCTTGTATAAAACTCCTTTTTAGCATCTGTCTCCATCTCATGAAACCTCTTCACACCATCCTTCATCTCCTCAAGAACACTCAAAGGGATTCCATGATTAACAACCTGAAAAAAACCCCAAGTTTCACATGCTTCCTTGATTTTGCTAACAATCCCTTGATGAATACTTGGATCTTTATCATCAATATCTGCGAGGTCTATGACAGGAATAACATGGCTTGTGTTGTTGGCTATCTCATATTTGTCAGGTTGATGATGGAATAAGCTTGGTATCTTCTCAACTCCTGCATCAACAAGTCCTTTTACACCAGCTTTTGTTTCATCAAATGCTTTGCGTTCATTGAATGTGGAATCAAGGTTAGGCTTGGTTGTATTAGTGGTTCCCATTTCCCTTTTGTTTGTAGTGGTTCTGAAGCTAGATATTGTAACTAGAAAAGTGAGCAGAAGAAGCTTGAATTTATATTCTATGTGACACTAGAATAAGTAATTGGATTCAAACGACTATTGAACTACACGTTACATCGAATTGATGAAGAGCTATGAAGCACGGATCCTTGATACGATCTTTATATTGGCACCACAACTAATTTGAAAAAGTAAAATATTTAAATGTAAATGAGTCAGGGTTGGACATTGACACATATCAGACACTAATTTTAAGCATGACTAAAATAAAATTTGGGAAATGCTAACTAATGCCCCGGGCACTAGCTAAGAATCAGCACAGCAGTAATGCAGCAATAGAAGGTATAAAGCTGCCGGATTGCCAATAATTGGTTTGCAAAAAGATTGAAGCATCTCAAATGGGTCAAGCATAGAAGTAACTACCCCACATTTTATACAAATTCCAAAACAACCAAGAAACTTTCTATGTAGAGTTCTGGACTAAAAGAGGACTAACAGGATGTAGTCAAGTGAATAACATGTGCTGAAACAAGTTACATATAAATATATATACTCATGTAACTACTAAGTGTGTGTTTGATTTTGCGGTGATAAAAAATGATTTTGAATGAACTGAATTCATCTTCGAGTTTGACCCATGTTTGTAATTCACTCAAAAAAACACTGAATCCGAAAAAAAAATCAAATCTTTAGGTCATAATTCAGTTCAAAGCTTCACCTGTTATGAAACCAGTGAACAAAATCCTTACACAACTCAAGACAAGACAAAACAAAATCATTATACGCTCAAAATCAAAGCGAGTGAACAGTAAAGGAACAGTACCTTGAAACAGAAGACGCGATTGAGAAGAAGATGACGCAATTGAGAGGTTGATGGAGAAAAGCGCTATGTTTTTTTTTTCTTTTTCTTTCTTTTGAACAGTTTTAGCGCTTTCCAAAAAGTGCTATAACAGGTCCATGAGTTGCATTTTTAATAGCTCTCATCCATAAGCGCTATTAAAATTATGCTATTAAAAGCCAAAGTTGCCGCGGTGTTTTCATTTTTCTTATAATTTTTTATTTTTACAAATTCTTATTTTTTTTTTTTTTTATTATGTTAACCTGTGC
>Ga0228710_1004452_pt1 | contig 22122 bp, 16 predicted proteins | sample MedpolnodulmetaG_FD_177995 | JGI IMG/M metagenome (GOLD analysis project Ga0228710, IMG submission 177995) | Root nodule microbial communities from Medicago polymorpha collected in Santa Monica, California, United States - pink nodules | ecosystem: Host-associated > Plants > Roots > Nodule...
GGGGGATTGAAAGATCCAACTGAGTTTAGACAAGTCATAAGAGGGCTTCAATATTTAACTCACACAAGAACTTACATAGCCTTTTCTGTTAATAAACTCAGTCAATGCATGAGTTCACCCACCAGTGACCATTGGCAAGGCTTAAAAAGAATCTTGAGATATCTCCAAGGCACCATAAATTATTTCCTACACATCAAGTCATCCACTGACTTGGATATAACAGGTTTTTCTGATGCAGACTGGGCCACCAGTATTGATGACAGGAAATCCATGGTTGGTCATTGTGTGTTCCTTGGTGAAACACTCATCTCTTGGTCCTTAAGAAAACAAAATGTAGTATCAAGATCAAGTACAGAGTTAGAGTACAAAGCTTTAGATGTCCTAGCTGCTGAGATAACATGGACTCGTTCACTACTTATTGAACCTCCCATTGCAAAGGAAACCCATACTATATAAGGTGTGATAAATTGAGTGCCAAGGCACTAGCTTCTAATCTAGTATTGCATGCTTGTTATAAGCATATTGAAATTGATGTTCATTCTATCAGATATCGAATACTACAAAACGAGGTTGTTGTGGCTTATGTTCCTACAACATATCAAATTGCAAATTGTCTCACCAAGCCATTAAGTCACACGCGTTTCAGTCAACTTAGAGACAAACTTGGTGTGAATCACTCACCCCCCGTTTGAAGGGGGAGTTAGAGACACGGTCCCATAATTATTGGATCATCTCATGTCAACACATCAATCATAAATAACAATTATATGCATATCAAGTCAGCACATCTTATTCATAATTAGCAATTATTTATCATTATAGCTCATTATATTTTGTTGTATATATTTATATGTTGTGCTCAACATATGAAAGACAAGAAATACAAATACAAAATTTCTATCTTTTGCTTTGTTTAACTAATTTTGATGGTGTGCTCATGAGTTAGTTCTCTTTTGTGTTTCCTTATAGGTGTAAATCATGGTGTAATGCTCTACATGTGTAATTAGAGCTCTTCCTTTTTGTATCATAAGGTTATTTGGTGTATCTTTTGTACATCTATTTTTAACAAATGATTAGGTTCCCTCCCCAACTCATCTTAGAAGGTGGGAGGGAGAGTGTGTTCCAATGATGCTGGTCTAGGTGTAAATTATTGAAATTATTTAATTATAAAAAAAAAAAGTAGTTTTGTCTAACATGCATAAGTAAGTAAATTGATCTTGAACCATACACAATTTTTTTAGTGAAATCTAATTTACGTATAAAGTAAGACTCTCTCGTTTATGCATTATAGAATTTGATCTTAGGAACGTTTAGATAAAATAGATAAAACAAATTTATTTATTTTTTTTAAGAGATAAAACAATTTTCACTCAAGCTTATAACAAATAGATAAAATAAAAAAAATTGTTTGAAAATTATCACAAAATACTTCTCCAATATCGTTTCTTTAAAATTAAAACTAATACCGACCCACTACTTGTTTAGATATTTTTTTCAAAAGTAACTTTCACGTTCTTGATTCTTATTACAGAATCTAATGTGAGTAAAGCTAGTTTATGTCGACAGTTCAATCACGCCCCTTCACTCTTACAAGTTACAACACGGTTTTTCTTCTTTCTCAGGTAACAACATCTACCCCACCTAACTACCCATCATTCAATTCAAACTCAAAAAAATCTTCTAAATTTTCCATTCAAACTCTTCACATTTTCTCACACTTTCTCGCCAAAATTCTTCTCTCGCCAATTCCTTCTCGTTTCCCGATCTCTTCCAAACACCAACTTCATTTCACAATCTTCTGAAGCTTGATTGCTGGTTGATCCTATGGAGAAGAACGATGTGTGCACATCGGAATCCGTCGATGGAAGCCGCGATGTTTGGAGTTCTAAATCCTCTGATTCTTCTTCCGCCGACCATCTTGTTGTCATGGTCAATGGAATTCTTGGAAGGTATTGATTTTGGTGAAATGTTGTGTTTTTGATTGATTTTGTTTTGATGTTGATGTGTTTGTTATTGTAATTGGATTGAGATTTTGTTGAATTTAGTGTAATCAATCGAAGAGATTCTTTGTTTGTTTGTTCTTGCAGTTCGAAGGATTGGAAGTTTGCGTCGGAACAATTTGTTAAAGAGCTTCCTGATAAGGTTTTTGTTCACTGTAAGAATCATTTTTCTCTTTGATTTCTTTTCTAGAAAGATTTGTTGATCATAGTCAAATCAATAGTTTGTTGTTGTTATTAGAAATTATTTGATTTATGTTATTACTACTTTTTCATTTCAAGCAGTTGAATTTTGCCAATTTTATGTCTATTTTTTATCTCATTCGGAATTTCGAACTAGCTACCTTAGTGTGTCTTAGTAATTTACAATATCATTAGATTTGGTATGGCGAATTTTCAATGATTCACTAATCTAACTAATACTTGGTGCAATTGTAGTTTAAGTGATGAGAAATTTGAAATCTTGTCATTGACATTAATAACATGTTTGTCGTTTACTCGTGAAAAAATTCTTTCATTATTTCAGCGGAATTTGATGTCCTTTGCAATAGAACCTTGTATTTATTTGCTAGAATGAGTACAAACAACAATTTTTGTGGTTCAAGTGGCAGCCGAGTTGACAAGCTTTGGACTTCCTTCTTTCTTGAGGAGTCTTGATTTCTTTGCTTACTTTTTGCAATATCTGAATTATATTGTCCAGTGCGGGCCTTAAGTTCTGTATGTAATTTTATATTTTTCTCATCTTCTTTCACTCAGGTAGCGAACGAAATGTGTCTAAGCATACACTAGATGGTGTGGACGTAATGGGCGAGCGATTGGCTGAGGAGGTTTGTTTGATGAATCCCATGTCTTGTGTAAACGAATTTACTATATCTTCACTATGCTCATTATCCCTAGATTATATTGCCTTGTATTAGTCACATATATTATATAAATGTTTCCGTCTTCGATAGATGATAATGAATATCTTGAAATATTTTTTTACATATTTTCCCTATGACTGGTAAAGCATAACCTGTTGACAGTTTTCTTTGTAGAGCCTTGATAAAATATTCACAAGTGATGTGATGTATAGGAAAACAGAGTCTTTTGTATTTGTCGACAAAATCTTTAAAAAAAAAATGAAGTTTACTCTTTTATCCATACCCTTTAGCAAATTTGAAGTATCTGGGCTTCATTGGCAAAGAGAAATTAGACTTTGTTTGTCATTTCAAATAAGGTAGTTATTGAATTACTTTCTGATATATGTTGAAGATGGATCATTTTCATGCCTTCTTTTACCTTCAAATAAAACACTATATTAATTAGAGTAATGTAATATACTAATGTTTGATATCTTTATACAATTGTGTATCGTTTCATTAAATACATGATCTTTATTTCTATCAAGTATTAACAGGAAATTGAACTCTTAGGTCATTGAGGTGATTCGAAGAAAGCCAAATATGCGTAAAGTCTCATTTATTTCACATTCAGTTGGAGGATTAGTGGCACGATATGCTATTGGGAAGCTGTATAGGCCACCTGGAAACGAACCTAGTCAAGATTCAGGCAATAAAGAAATTAAGGTGGACTCAATAGGTACAATATGTGGCCTGGAGGCAATGAATTTCGTAACTGTTGCTACACCTCATCTGGGGTCAAGGGGCAATAAGCAGGTACCAACATTGCATCTTAAAAATTACCTTATGTTTCATTAGTCTAGTGATGGGGATTAAAGAGACTATTGGTGATGTAATAAATCTAGCATAGCTTATTATCCTCTGTAGTCTGGTGTGTAATGAATGACACATTACCCTCTTCCATCTCTCTCTCCCGATTTCTCTCTAAAAAGCTATACAGACCTTTGAACTAGTAAGTCCTTTCTTTCATACAGTAAATAAAGGCTTTGTAGTCCCATAAGTCCTAGCTCAACTGGCAAAAATGCCGAAATTGTTAGGCCGGACGTCATGACCGGGGTTCGAACCCCAGTACCTCCACTTTGTGTGTGTGAGTTTATGATGCCTTTGCCATCTCATCTATCTACGAAAAAAATAAAAAATAAATAAAGGCTTTGTAAATTTCTCTAATTATTTACTGGAGCTCTATATTTTCTACCATTTTATTTTGATTGTTTTTCGTTTGGAACGGTTTCTCATTATTAGGCTATTTATCTTCAAATGTTACCATGATCCTAATATTATCTTCATAATGATGATCTACAGCTCAGAAATTTCAGATATAGACCAATGCATATCTAGTGTCATTAGTGAATCAAAATAGTAGGAGGTGCATCAATATTATGTTGCAATCTTTGGTATTGTAGAAAATTATAGATAAATGTGGCTAACGCGGCTGTAATTGCAGTATAAAAAAGCCTTAAAACCTAATGTTGTGGCGAAAGTCGTGGTTGCGGACCTTTATTTTAAGTCTTGCTCTTAACATCTCATGAATAGTACCCAAAGTCAATCTTGAAGGGTTGGTTCATTTATATCCTATTTCTTTTATTCTTCGGTTTCATGTAAATTAATATCAAAGGGCCAAAAAGAACCAGACCCTATATCAACTATACAGTATTATTATTTTTTCTTTTTTAATTCTTCAATGGCAAATGTTAGTAATTAGTTGTTAGATCAGTTTTTCTCATTTGTCCGGATTTGAACCCAGGACCTCAAACTCCTTATCTCTTAGCTCAGACCAGTTGAACTATCCAACCCCTCACTATACATTGTTTTTTCTTTGACTCTTATAATTTCTTTCTTGGTGTGTTTATCTTTTAGAGTGAATGACAGTTTATGGGTTTGGTTTGATAGATTGGTATTTTTTTTTAATATAGCATGTTGTGATGCAAATATTTGTTTTACATCAAAAGCATTACATGGTTATATTATATTCAACTAGCAGCACATTCATCTCTATGGTCATGTCTTACCATCTAATGAACATGAAATCTTGCATTTGTTTGTGATATTTGCATAAAAGAAAGTTGCATCAGTTTTTGATATTTGAGTATTTAAACTTGTTGATTGGGTTTTGAATTTCAGGTTCCATTTCTTTTTGGGGTAACTGCATTTGAGAAACTTGCAAGTGTTGTTATTCATTGGATTTTTAGAAGAACAGGCCGACATCTTTTCCTTACCGATGACGATGAAGGAAAACCTCCATTGCTCAAACGCATGATTGAAGACTATGATGGATATTATTTCATGTATGTTTGTTTTTATCTCATGTTAAATTCTTTTTATATTTGGAATTTGTTTCCTTCAAATGATTTTGTCATGTTTTGTGCAGGTCTGCATTGCGCACTTTCAAACGACGGGTTATATATTCAAATGTGGGCTATGACCGTATCCTTCAGATTTACTACATGTTTCTACTTATTATGTATGAATTCAACTTTCCTATTGCATATATTTTTATTTGGTTTTCCTTCATAAAAACTTAAGATATCGTTGGCTGGAGAACATCATCCATTAGACGTAATAATGAACTTCCAAAGGTATATTTAGTGATATTTTTCAATGCTATCTGATTTATTATATCATTCATTTTCATTTAGTGATGTACATCTATTTGGTTGGTAGTGGGAGGATACCCTCAATGAAAAATATCCACATGTTGTATATGAAGAGCTTTGCAAGGCTTGTGATGCTGAGCAGTGTGACTTATTGAAAGATAATGGCTCTGACAAGATAGAAGGTATCACCATATTTTTCTTAAAACAAATGCAACTTGATGTTCACTTTATCTGCAGTTACTGTGCTGTACATTTTAAATGATATATTGTCTCTTTGAAGTTTAATTATTGATATCATAGTGCTCTTTCACATTGTGTATTTGTGTTCTTTCACACTGTGCTCTTACATGGTTGGCCTTCCATTGTTTTCCTCTTTCATATAATCCTTGACCAATTGGTTCTGTCTACACTAATATGGAAAAATTATTGATATAATAAAGTTGTTCAATAAACACTGACATTCTCTTCGTCCTTCCTTTGCAATACTGTTTTTCCTAGCTATATGGACACAATCAAGAAGTTATTTCTAAAAATGAAAAGCATAAAATTTATGTAATGTTAGTGTTCCGTAACCTAAAGCAAGATTCTACCATTGTTACATGATAAGTGTTCTCATGACTTTTTCTCTGATGCATTTGCTTCTATTTCTTCACCGAACATATGATTCAGAAACCATTTCCTAGTAGATCTTATAAGAGCGTAGGCATTGTAAATAACTCTTAAGATAAAATCAAGATATTGTGTGAAATTTTTTGGGACATTCTAACAATTTCAGTTTTCTGTTGTAATAAAACTTCACTATCTTGTTCATTAGATAATTTTTCTCTAAGTGCAAACTTCAAATCTATATAAACTACAAACTCAGTAGAAAGATGACCATGTTTCATAGTGTGCAATCAAACTACAGTAAATGTAAAATAATTTCAACATTTTTTATAATGACAACTTTCTGGTTAGGAGATACCATCAAAATAGTTTTATAGAACCCATTAGTGTTCATTGATCCATTCATAGGTGATCCATTCATAAGATACGATTTGATTGTTATTTATTTTTATTTTTATTTTTTGAGAGGAGATTTGATTGCTATTGTCATTGAATGTTGCTTGAAGTTGGACAATATAGTCATGTATGGCCTATTTCTTTATGTTGTCTTCAAAATGTAAGATTTCTAACCGGAATGAAAACTTGCAGAGGAGCTGGTAACAGGTTTGTCTTCTGTGTCATGGGAAAAAGTAGATGTTAGCTTCCATAGTAGCAGACAGAGATTTGCTGCTCATAGTGTAATTCAGGTTTGTGTCTTGCTCTTCCCTTTCTAGTGTGTCAAATATCGAGTCAAATGATATCATTTCTGTGAATACCTCGCTTTAACTGCCTCTGTTCTTTCTCCATCTTTTCTTGCTATTTACAGGTCAAAGACCAAATCTCACATATAGAAGGTGCAGATGTTATACTTCATATCATTGACCATTTTCTGACATAGATGATGTTTGTCTTCCAGAGTTGTATAGATATCGCTTAGCAGTATAAGGCTTTGCAAAGGTAAATCTTAAATGGCTACGCCATATATTATAAACCTGATTAATAATGTTCAATTTTATCTGAAATTGTGAATTTGTTGCAGGATGGAAACAACTGGTTTCCTGAGTAACAAAATTCTCCATTAGTTGAGGTGAAGAATTGTAATTTTGTATGTTGATGATCCTTAACAATGTATTATGTATGATATGTTGATCAGGTGTATTTTCCCCCTTCCATTAAAGCAATTGAATCAGCACATTTTGTTATTGATGGTGAAATCTCTTATTTTGATGTAATCTAATTGGCAACAATATTATCATAATGTGGCTCGAAGCATTAAAAAAAAATATCAAGGAATTGAATCACTTCCTCAAAGAATTTGAAGTTTGATAGATATACAGTGCCTTGTCACGTCTTTTAAGATTCGATAAGATGAGAACGATGAAGAATAAGGATGAAGTTTTTTTCCTGAAGAGATTCGTTGTAATTCAAGCAAGATCGAAGGCATGGTATAAGAATGGATTACATCATAAAATTGGAGGCTAGATTAATGCCTCTGAATAAACAACCATATTTGCTTGTTGGGAGACTACCCACTTCTGATACATCATTAGAGTTTTTGTTTTGACAGATGATACATCATTTGAGTTATGAGTTTCTTTTCCCACACTTCTTACTAATTCGGATTATGAAATCTAAAATATTGGAGGGTGCATTTTAGCGTTTTTACACTATTTGGATTATATAATATGAAATGTTGTAGGGCGGGTGAGGAGCTGGGAGGGTGGGAAAAGGAAATCTCTAGAGTTATTAATTAAAGAGTCCACAATCACCTTACAAACCAAAAGCCGAAAAACAACTATTTCTTTATCCACCCTCACACTTCACAGAGATCCCTAGTTTCTTCACCTCATCCAGATGAGGTATCCTATGATCTGATTGTACCTTTGCATAGAATCTAGGAATGGTTAGTACCTTAGCATGAGATTTGCAAGAGGAAGATTTTTTGGTAGGTGGAATGATTGCAATTGTAAGGGGAATGGGAAAGACTATTGAAGCAATTTCCCCATTCATTACCAAACGTGAGCGTACACTAACAAAAATTTTAGAATTTTACTCTTTTCCCAACAATTTTTACTCATTCTCAACCAAATTTCTGAAAATGTTCTTACATGAGTTAACTCACGCAGTGTGAGTTACCTCACACATGTGTAAATCTCTGCGTGAGTTAACTCACGCATGTGTTAATTCCTGCTTGATATTATTTTTTGTAGATGCCTAAATTGAATTAAGGGAAAATTATGAAATATCAAATTAGATTTTCACTCAATTTTAATTATAATCCTATGCGCTCTTGCAGCATCAACATTAACACGACCATTCCTTCAAAAAAAAACATTAAAACGACCATATTAGCACTCTCTAACGGAAAACTAGAAAAAAGATAACTACGCACATATTTTATGATTTTTTTTTGTTGAAGGAAACATATTTATGACTTAAAACACCACATAATATATTTTGCTTGATATAGACCTAGAAAATGGTGTCACTTATGACTCATTTAGGTTTGAAGAGAAATAGTATTGCTTTAAGTTGGGAAATGTGACCAATTTGAGAAGATTTTGTAAATGAATTATAATTTTATCTTAACGAAATTGTGAGTTAGAAATGACCGAAAATAAGCTTCCACCTATTCACTATAGTAGACTTAAGAAAATTCATTACAATGTCAATTACAATACCATCCCCTCTCTTCATTGTTTGACACGTGTCTTTTTTTAAACAGTTTTTTTAATATATTTTTTAAATATTTTATCTATTATAAAAGTTAATAAGTTTCTTTCAAAAAAAAAGTTAATAAGTTGTCACTTCATTATTTTCATGTTATTTTTTACAAATGAATCATTAAAGAGTGTCCCTGAAAAGAATAATTTATACATGAGACACAATTATTTTTTTATTAATCAATTAGTTAAATTTAGTTTTTTTTATATCTTCTAAATAAAAATAGTTACAATATACTAAAATAATTTATTATAAAAAATTATACACGAAAAATTCATATATCGGAAAAAAATTGTCGTGAATAAAAAAGTTAATTTAATAATTGTTTGTTATATCTTCTAAATACAATTGAAAAATAATTAAAATATACTAATTTGAGTCTAATATAAACCTCAGAAAATTAATTGTCGCATAATTTTCATTACTTTTAATTTGTGACACCTAATCCATTTTTGAGCATTTTAAACATTATGCTAGATTTTTAACTACCAATTCGTTAAAAAAAATAGTGCTCCATTTTCCTATTTTATCCAAAGCCCTTATTTATCATCTTTTGAACATTTGAATGTAACCTACACAAGAAAATACCACTCGATTGTATTCTCTCCGTAAAACTAAAATATAAATTTATTATTTTCCGCTGATAAATGTTAAAAAAATAAAATAAAATAACTGCCTATCAAATAATAACAAAAATAAAGTGGGAAAAATATTTTTCGCTGATGAATAAAAAAATTAGATTTTTTTTTTGTCGGATAAGTATAAAGAAACACATGACAAATATTTATCGCTAATATATAAGAAAGTACGAGACAAATATTTGTCACAGATTAATATGAAAAACACTGATTGGCAAAATGTGCAGGTCTGTCGTAATGGAATGATGATACAACAATATACTGGCAATCAAAAGTGGAAGAAGCCAAACTCAAGAAGATATTAATGTAATGTCAACGCAACATTTTGAACAGCGTCAAATAGAGTCGATATAGGTGTATGCATCAGGGATAATCATGATTAGGAAGCTTCATATTAGCGAAAATAGAATGGATTTCACACATTCTTAAAGTTGATGATAGAGAAGCTATAAGTTTGTTATTTGCAATAAGATGGTTGAAGGATTTGTGCATAAATAATGTAATTTTTTAACTTGATTCTAAGAAAGTGGTGGATAGCTACCATAGCAATCACATAGTCGAACCTGACTTAGGAGCTATCATCAGATAATGTCATAGATCATTCTTAACTTTCTTTTACAAATTCATTAGTTTAGCTAGGGCGGACACATCATTACCTAGTTTTCAGTTGTTTATTAAGATGTCTGATTACATCCAAACTTTTGCGGCTAATGAAATGAGATAGTTTTCTTCTTGTCCAAAAAAAAAATGAAAAACACGAGACAAACATCTTTTTTACAATATACATAAAAACATGAGATATATAATTGTCACTAATAAATATAAATAAAAAAACACTTATGCTCATTAAAATAAAATATGGAACATGTATTTGTCATTGATTAATATAGAAAACGCGGGACAAATGATTGTCAATGATAATTATAAAATATTAGGACAAATATTTGTCACTGATGAATATAAAAAAATACATAACAAATATTTATCACTAATGGATAAAAAAGTGAAAGACAAATATTTGTCGGTTATTAATATAAAAACACGAGAGAAATATTTTTTACTAATACAAAAAAAAACACACAAATATGTCCCAAATAAATATTAGAAAGTTCCTCTTCGCACAAGAAAATTTCACTACCTTATGTTTTGTCTATCAAAATGAAATACGGAGAAAATATTTATCATTGATATAAAAACATTGAAAAAATATGCATCACATGTAATTACAGAAAAATACTTTGTCACATATAACTACAAAACAAAAATACATGACATTTATTTGTTACTGATACTGTTATGGACTAGCCAAAAGCCTAACCCGACACAAATTAGGGTCTGATTACTCAGAGGCTCAACGAGTAAAGCATACCCTTATGTGTTGGATCCTCCCCGCCTCAATGAAGTCACATAATGACCTGACGACTCATAATGGCTATGATGGAGAACATCCATTGAGCCATTCATAACGGCTTCCCACCATTACTACATAACGGTCTCCTCGACTCTATATAACGGGCTCTTGACAAGCTAATAAGTTATGTATCTCTCTATGCTTTACCCCATTATTCCTCATACACTTGCTTGAGGTAGGGATATCCATGGATAAAATAAATGAATATTTTAACGACCCGTTAATTAATGGACACAGATGCAAATTTAATGGTATCCGCACCCGCGGATATCCATACCCGCTATTAAACTGAGTGAATTACGTAAATATCCTTAATGCCTTCCAACTTCCTATGAAAATTTTTATTACACTTGTTTATTCTCCTCTGACCTCTCTCGGACTTCACGATTCTTCTTCTCGTTCTCTCTAACTCGCATCCCTTCAAGTTGTAGCCTCTCCTCACCGTCACCGTCCTTTCAAGTGCTTCTGGTTAGGTTTATCTGTTCTTCATTTTCATTTATGTAATTTTATCAATGTTCGTATTTTCGTTACTTAGTGTAGTTTATTTCTCGTGTTATTGGTTTATTTGCTTTCGATTTTGTTCTTTCATTTTGGTTTCTATGATTTAGTTTGTTTCGAATATGTATTTTTTTTTACGTATTGCTTTGTTTATTACTTACTTTGTTGCCTCAGTGGTCGATCTCGTTTTGTTTTGCCTTCAATGGTGTTATGCATCCTGTTCTTGTTTGTCGCAATGTTTGTTTCGCTCGATCGTGTTCGGGGTTGTTTTGCTTCAGTTGTGCTTGTTTGTTGAGTTGTTGCTTCTTTATTTATTTTTGTTGTTTTGCAGACATTCTCATATCTACGATGTTTGAGCTTGTTCCATTTTTATTGTGCCCGATTGTTTGTTTTTTAATCATCAGAATTCAACATAGCTTGTTATTTGCAAATTATGAGTTCAGTATTTTTAATGTTCACTGATGTATCTTGCACTTTTTTTTTTGCACATCTTGTTTATTCATTAACATAGTTCTTTATTTCTATGCAGAATGTCTTTTGAACGAACATTAACTCCTTTGGAAGTTGTACAAGAGAATTTGACACCCTTAAATGTGGATGAGTTTAATGTCGTTGCTTCAATTGTTCTGAATATAGAGCCTAATTCAAGTCCTAATGAAATTGAAACCCCAGTACCATGTGAACTTGAGGTTGAAGGTCGTAAAAGAAAGCTAACTTATGATAGATGCAAAATTGAAAGCCATTTGCAACTATTGTGGTAAAAAAAAAATTGTAGGTAATCCAAGGCAAGGAACGTCACACTTGAAGACACACTGGAAGGCTTGCCCAAATCGAAAAAAATTAAGATATAAGGCAAGCTTTTATCAAAACTAAATGTGTTGAGTGTAAAGCTGCAATGGTTGGTTCTTATGCATTTAATCAAGCCATAGCAAGGCGGGCAGTTACTAAGATGATAATTCTTCATGAGTATCCTCTAGCAATGGTTGAACACATTGGTTTTAAAGAATTTTGTGCTGCTATGCAACCTTTATTTAGTGTGATTTCTCGTAACACTATCAAGACTGACATCATGAAGATTTATGAGGAGGAGAAAAAGAATACAAAGAAGTTGTTGTCCGAAAATCAAAGTCGTATTGCAATTACCAGTTATATGTGGACTTCAAGTAACTAAAATAAAGGTTATATGACAGTCACATCCCACTCTATTGACGACTCGTGGACCCTTCAAAGTCGACTTGTAAGGTAATAATACTAAACTATTTTAATTAGTTTTTTGTATGATAGTTTTTTATAATGAGTGGAGATAGTTTTTTATAAGTTCTTTGGAGATTGCTTGTTGTATGTGCTTCGGTATTGAACTTCATTATATGTAAAAGAGCTATCACATAACATGAATACTTGTGGATTATGCAAAGGTGAAGGACATAACATTTTCACAAGTCCTCTAAAGGAAAAGAAGAAGGCAAACCAAAAAAAGATAATTTGTGAAGATACAAAATTTAAATCCAATTATTCTTCCAAAAGTTTAGGTACATATTTATTATTCTTTAGATTTCTAATTTTGTATAATTATGTGTATTTGTTACTAATTAAAACTAATTTATTTGATTTGATTTTTTCTTCTTTTAAGAGCAATATGATGGTAATATAACATAGTGTGGTGTTTCTAAGAGTTTTGATAAGGAAGTTGATGACACAAGCATGGAGATTCTTTTTTTTTTTTACAGACAAGCATGGAGATTCAATCCAATTTTGTTTTGAAAAAGATCTAATTATACATTTGATTATTTTGTATTTGATCTATTAACTGGATATGTTTTATCTTTGATATTGCTAATTTATTTTGGACTTTATATTGTCTTAGTTTAAATATCACTACAAATTTCAATTGAAAAAAAAAAGAGTGAAACAATCAGGCTTTGAAACAATTGAATTACTCACGTGTTAACAGTCAAAAAAATCACAGGAAAATAAGTGGGACCGAATTTAAAACAAAGAAAGAGAAAAAAAAACATTCTCAGGAAGAGACAGACGCGCATGGATGAAAATAGAGCTGAGCAGAAAAGCCTGACCCGCCCAAAACCCGCTAAATTCGAGACTGTGTTGTGTGATGCGGGCGGGTTGTGATGGGTTTCGGGTCTACAAATGTGTGAAATTCAGTTAAGAGTGGATAGCAACGGTCGGGCTCGATTCTGGAAATCGAAATCCACTGGTAACCACACCCGTCCGAATAGGTACAAATATATGACAAAAAATTAGACCAACAGACAAAATCAGACTCATACTACATAGTCTTGCAGTGCCTTGTCAAATCATACCTTTAAAGCAAAAGCAAACCTATTAATCTAGACACTAGCTGGCAGCTGCATGTCACATTTATTTGTCATTCTTGAGACCACAAAAGAAATTAGCCAAGTACTAGTATTATATATTGCCATTCATTGACTCAGTACCATGGCACGTCCAACTTAATGAATAATGATGCATATACCATATGAGAAGAGAAATGATATTTGTACAACCATTTTGGTACAATTTTTGTACAACCATTTTGGTACAATTTTTGTACAACTTTCTCTCATACTTACGTTATGTTTTTATTCTCTCTCTTCCTTTCTCTCTTTCTATTGTTTTTGACCAATGAGAAGAGAGAACAACAAAGTTGTCTCAAAGGTTGTACCAAAATGGTTGTCAAAATATCACTACTCATACCATATCATTACTAATATTAATTAATAATACAACGTTAGTAATACTTTTCTAAACAAAAAAAAACGTTAATACTATGTACATATCTACAACTAATTTTAAGTAAATAAATAAAAGAAAACCTCTTTGACATCATCTTCTTAGTGAACTCCTCTTTATGGTACTTTACCCATCTCCACTCTACTCTAAGTGCAAGAACTCCACATTCTTGCCATCAACAAATTGCATCGCTCAATGTAGAAGAACCACCGTAGTTTAACATCATCTTTTGTCCTAATTCTGAAAACCATCACTAATGCAATGGAGTTACTCATCTCCACCAAGTTTTCATTTCTTGTGAAGACCAAAAATTGGTCTGCAACTAACTCTCATCCATTATCGTTGGATGTGTGTTCTTCCTCTGACCAACCCGCTTGAACCCACCCGTACTACCCGTTTTTTGCCCAAACCGGCACCTTACACAGTCGGAAATGGGTTCATTTTTTTCAGCAACGGTTTCATCTACATGAGCTATTTCTCACCCGAACCCGGCCGAAACCGACCGACGCTCTACCCTACGTGTAGTTTTCTTATTTAATTACTCTGATTGATTTTTCACTTCTATCAATATAAAATAGGTGGGGCCCATTAATTCATTATTCCTTATCTAGTGCCCCTGGGGCACTGGTTAACAACACCCTATGTTAAAATATGAATTAGTTTAATTATTGAATGTTTGAATGTTATTATATGCCTTTTTACATTCTATCAAGATCATAATATGTTAAAGTATTCTTAATATTCTCAAACCTTCTTGCTATGTGAGTGTGAAATGAAAAAGAAAAAAAATGCATTCTTATGTACTAGTAATGCCTTGTGTTATATGGTCAAACAAATTATGCTATATACTATTGTTGACACTTTAGAGCATATTAAAGTTAATTTGCCTTAGTTATTTTTGTCTCTTGTGTTTGTGACATAAGAAATCTATAATAATTCTCCAATTTCTTCTTATAATGTACATGTGTAAATTATGATGTGTGTTCTTCATTGATGTAAAGACCACCATTTTAAGATTAAGATTTATTAACATGCAGCTAAAATGATTTTCTTAAAATGTTTGCTGTCTTAATTGTTTTGTTCATCCATATGATTATTAGGTTCATTTATGTGCCTGCTCCTCATACTAGCAAAGCTCCAGCTGATACCTTCGTTCAGTGTTTGATGGATTGAAATCTAGATACAAAGTTGTCCACATTGATTGTTGATAATTGCTCTACCAATGATGCAATATGGTTGAACACATTTTGAATAAGATTTCACCTAGGTTATTTGTATTGGGTGGTCAATTGTTTCACATGCGCTATTCGGCATATATATTGAATTTAATTGTGAAAGATGGCTTGTCCATAATCTCTGGTGTCATTTAGAATATTAGAGAACGTGTTGTCTATTAGACAGTAACACCAAAAACAGATGAGAAATTCATAGAGACATGTGGCCAAATCAACATTTCTTATGATAAAAAGCTTGTTCAAGATTGCAGGACTTGGTGGAATTTTACATTTTTAATGCTTAATGTTGCTATACGATATAGAGATATGTTTGATATAGCGGCAAAATGAGATGTTCAATATAAAACCTTGTCTAGCGCGAATGAATGGATGAAGGCAAAAGAAGTTTGTTGAAAGTTAGAAGTTTTTATGATGTTACACAATTGTTTTTTGGTAGCAAGTATCCAACAACAAATGATTATTTTCCCAAAGTATGTGAAATGAAATTGGCATTGGTTTAATGGCTTGGTTCTACTGATCATGACATTAAAAAAAATGGCTTCAAGTATGCTTTCTAAGTTTGACATGTATTGGAAAGTGGTCAATGTAATGATGGCAATAGGCATTGTGTTAGATCCAAGATACAAAGTTGATCTGTTAGATTACTTTTTCCCTCTGATTTATAGAGTTGAAGCTGATAATGAAATCGAGAAGGTAAAATACTTTTTTCAAAGTATGCTAATTGAGAATGATTTCAAAATCAAGGAGAAGGAGAATGTTTCTTCATCCTCAAGTCATTCTCAAAATTTATATGATGTCATTATTGTTGGCAAAAAAGAAGTTTGGAGGTCTAATTTTGCAAAACATGTTAGTGCAAAAAAAAAATGTTGCAACAATCAGGTCAGAATTTGACCAATATATAGATGAAAAAGTGTTGACGGATGATGAAAATTTTGACATCTTAGGTTGGTGGAAGGCTAATGGATTAAAGTATCCAATCTTACAAATGATCGCAAGAGATTTCTTAGCAATTCCTATTTCAACTGTTGCGTCAGAGTCTTCTTTAAGCACTAGTGGTCAGATTCTTACTCCTCGTCGTAATAGATTGCATTCAGATACTTTATAGGCATTGATGTGTGCTCAAGATTAGTTATGGACTAATGTGAAAGGTGATCATGTTTATAAAAAGTTTTGTTTCATAATGATTAATTATAAAATGTTATTATTGACTTATTCTTTTTCTTTTCGAGGTTCAACAAAATCAAATGTTGATATCATTGAAATTAATTCAGTATTGGAAGATATGGATGCTGACATTTTTAGTGAATGACATTGTTAGTGAATGTTATTAGATTCCATTTCAAATATTATTATGTTGTTTAATTGGAATTTTTATTGAAACTTTTTTCAGGAGCTAGGAAGTAAAAGTGATTGGGATTGTTGAAGTTAGAAGCTGTTTTTGTTGATGATGAACTTTATTTTATGTTTTGTTTAATCAAAGAATTTGATTTTTATTAAATGTAATGAACTTTATTTATGTTTTTATTGAGTCAACGATCTTTGTTATTGTAATAATGTATGGATGTTATGTTTTGCTAAAAATAAATGCATGTGATGAACTTATGGTTTTAAATTTTAGCTAAAAAAATAAGCAATTTTTTTTCTTATTAATGTTATCCATGGATATTTGTATAAACCCGTGGATACCTCAAAATTTGTGGATTACTCGCTAAACATATATCCGCATGGATATGGATAGGGTACGGATTTCATATTTATCCAACGAAGCGAACACATATATCACACTAACCGCATCCATTGATATCCATTTACTTCCATAAGCATCATAACACTTGCAGGTACAACACCTCATTCTCCTCAACTGGGTTGCGGTCACCACATCCTCGGAAAACCGCCATCAACGATCAGAGATCCTCCTTCATTGGTCCACCACCACTATGAGTATCCTTATCCTCTTCGGATAAAATTCTCTATTTGTTCTGAACAGATCCATAACACGGGATAAATATTTATCAAAAATAATTATAAAAAAGATACAAAACAAATATTTGTCATAGATACATACATTAAAAACATATAAAAAGAAAAATTTAAACTTAGAAATGAATTAGCTATCTTCACAACTAACTGCATACATTGAAAATCAAATCATTATGATCATAATAATTTCATTCAATTATTTTAAAGTGCCTAGCCCTTCAATAAAAAATATGTCTTATAATACTTGTAAAAATAACGTTCTTCATGATTGTGTGTTGGAAATTTGCATGCATATCATTTTTCATGCTAATGTCTCACTTTTATTTAGTAAGTTCCTTGTGCGTGTGAGTTTTGATAAGTAAGGTTATAGATTGATCTTGTTCTTATTGAAATACTTGCATTTATGGTATGATTTTTGTTTCAAGAATTTATATTTTTAATAATTAAGGAATGACATGTTATTGGTTTTACATGCGTATAGTTATTTAAGAATCATTTGAAATTACAATATAAGAAGACTACATGATATGCTTATAACACTTGTGTACCCATCGTATAGTTCCATATTTTCTGTTAATTGTAGATGTGTTACCTATAGTATGTGTATGTCTATTGTTTTATATGATTGTGGTTTTAATGTTAGATGTGGTTTGAGAATGTTATAAAAAATTTCATAATTCATAATAGTATGGAGACCATATTTTCTAACTTGTGCAGAGTTAAATGTAGATTTAAGGGTTTTATTTCTCATTGTGTGTTATTTATACCCTCATGTAGGAATAATATTTCAAATCTTTCAAAGTATAACTAGAGTTTTGTGGTATTAATTGTTATTAGATAATTATATGTGATGTAGTGGATTATGAATGAAGGAAAGAAATTAGAGTTATTTTATGCATAAAATGATAATGATGTAGTTGGATTAAATTGTGTATAACTTGTTATTAGATAAACTTTAAGATTAGGTTAAGTAAAAAAATTAATCACAATCAAATCAAATGGTTTCAAACACAAAATTCATATACAGATAGTAATGTAAAAATCTAAAATGATAGGGAAGAGAAGAACATCGGAATTTATAATAGTTTCCCTTTCGTCCTCGCTTCAGGATATGTATACTCTTTTTGATAGAAAACACATCAATCAAGGACTTCCACTATTGTTGAAAATTGTTTACAAATTGTTATGATTACAAAGAATTCACTCGATAACTCTAATCTTCAATCCTAAGCAACCACCACACCACCAATCTTCAAGTAACCCTTGAAATTGGAGATTATCTAAGTCTTCAAAACTCAAGCTCCCATTCAATCCTTGGAATTCCTTATCCTTGAATTCTTTTTTTCTATGTCTACAGCTTGGATCCCCTTGAACTTGAGAAGTTAGAAAGACCCCCACAATTCACCTTGGAAGTGGAAAAAAAAAAAACCTCTTTTCGTTTGGACCCTTGATCCTCAACCAAGTTCCTTAAAAGAAATCAATGTACAATCCCTATAGAAATCTAGCAATCTATGACTCAAAATCCACAAAGAATCTTAGAAAAAGTGTTTAATATGAAGAACAAGCGGAAATAGAGGTTTGGAGACTCTAGAATGTTATTTGCAATTGATTCAATAAGTTAGAAGGTGTATGAGTATATCTATATATAGGCAAGAGTGATAAGTGCAATATTTTAGGTAAAAACAACAATATGATTCCGTTCAAAGAAAGTGTGATTCGATCCAGACATGTGTAAATGGCAGATATGGAGCTATGAGGATTGATACGATTCAACAAGGAAAAACACAAGACCATAGAGTAAACTTGATACGATTCAACAATTCGTGAATCGATTCAGCCATGATACAAATCAAGAAGTAATGAATCGAATCAAATTGACCTGAACATCAAGGGTCAAGACTAGAGAATAAAAATGATACAATTCAAGCTAATTTGAATCGAATCAAGGCCTTAGAAATTAAAGATTTTGCCACAAAATAAAACTTGACACACAAGACACTTTGAAGAACCCTAAGAGCATGGATTGCTAGGTAATTCAACATGTGCTAAATAGTATACAAGAAACAATAAACATCATCAAATTACCTAGCATCCTAATCAAACATCATAAAAACGCAAACTATACCAAGGGCAACTTCACCAATAACTATGCAAACATAGTCGCTCTGTAATAGAATTTTAAGCCTACATCGTTGACTAAAGATAATCAAAACTTGAGTTATATTAATAAATTTGGAGTGAAACTAATTCAGTTTCAAAGTTTTATAATAGTTTAGTGAATGTGTGATTGATTAGTAGTGGTAATTCTAGTTTAGCATAAGAATAAGTGACTCGCAAGAAGTTCTCCAAGTCTAAATTGACCAAGTAATTAAAAAGTGGATCGTATGATCTACTCAAATATAATGATAGTTACATATGTTAATTAACTGAAATCAATATGATCAATGCAATGTAATTAAAAAATTTAGGGTTCGAATTATGATCCCTGCACACTGCAACGTCTCTCCAAACATAATTATACTAACGAATACACTTTTTAACATTTAATTTATAGTAGAAAAATATGATGTAAGCCGGGCCATAGAGAATGATGTCACTTATTGTCACTTGATATTTTTTTGACAAATTATTGTCATTTAGATTATTTTTTTTAGAGAAATTGTCATTTAGATTTATGAGTAGGTAGGTATGTGCGATCAATTTGCAAAAATTTGGAAATGAATTATAATTTTCTCTTAATGAGACTGACCGAGCAATAATGTTCTATTGATAATATCAATTCATTTATTAAAAAACCTTCATTAAAAAAGTAACTATCAACAGCAAAATATAAAGATTCAGCTCAAATGGTTATTGAAAGTCATTAGCCAGAATTTAAATTTGATTTTTAGTTGCAATAATTTTTTATTTTCACCATCGAATTTTAGATTACCAATTCTTTTTTTAGAATCGGTGCGTGAGAAAGATAAAAAAAACACTTGCACAAAACCAACTACATTTTTTTTCATCATTCACACTTTTGGATTTGGCCTGACTCGATCTTACCTTGCCTATGTATTATTATTATCCATTAATGAGGGTACTTTGATGTGACATGTAGGGTACATCAAAATCCATGGCTTTAAATGTTATGATGCAAGTTGAGGATGAGTGTCCTCATCGACTAGTAAAAAACAGTTGTAACTATGCATGTATTTACCTTAATTATGGTCTGTCTAGTTGATTCATGGAAGCTGGATAGCAACATACATATATATATCAAAAGCAACATTTTGAGACCCAACTTAGACATACAAGTTGCACAATTTGTTTTTGTCCCATGCTGCTTAAGTGACTATATACATTGCTTCCTACTGAAAAAACAGGATGCTCGAAGGTATATGCCAAAGGACCAACTTGAAGAGAGTAATTAATAAAAATTGTTTTTATTGCTTGTGGGTACACACAAGAATGTGACAGTTCCACTTGTTGGATAAGATTATGCAATCGTGTAACGGAGGCTCCATTTGTTTTTGAAGGATTCATTCATCTATATACATAGATATGGATGAAGTAGTGTATATTTTTCTTACAATTTTAACATTCATTTAAACTTTTATTTACAATTTTATCTTATTTTTATTTAAAAATAATTAAACTTTATCTTATTTTCAAATTTGATTCATATCAAATAATATTTAATTCTAAATTAAATAAATCTTATTTAGTTCTTAAGCAATCCTAAAAAAAATCAAAAGTAGACTAAGCCTAATTTAAATTTGAATTAAAAACATAATAATTAAAATAAAAATACAAAATGATAGAAAGAGATAGACATATACCTCAATGCTTAAGCTTAGCATCAACATTAGATTTATTCAAACAAAAACAAAAAAAACCTATTAGTATGCGTTAAATATTTTCCTTTCAAGAAGGTAAGGAGATGGATAATTTATTTATTTTTGAAGAAAGGAGATTGATAATTGTGATGCTGAGTTTGATGTGTTGTATAATAATAATTCTATTTATAAAATATCATCTTTATTTTTTAAAGGATATAGACAGCTTTATTAGGACAAGGGATAAGAACAAGTTTTTGTAATATTTTTAAAAATGAAAATGGAATCATCAATCAATATAACTCCTTTCAGCTTTGTATTTAGTTCTGTTCTGAATAAAACACTATTTTTATTTTTTAGTTCTATTTTAAATAAAGCACTCTATTTTTACTGAAAAAAAAACAAAGAGAATCTTAACTTAAAAAGTTCACCATCAACTATGACGTGTCTCACAGCTAATTGTGGGACCCATCCATTGTTTTCTCATACTATATTGCCAGCAAGTGGCCAGACAAAAACACCGTACATCTTTTTTTAGAAGATATTTTTGCTTGAACACAAACTCAAATAAATATATTTGACACACTCACAAAACCATAAATAAAATAAAAGAGAATAAAATGGAATAATGTTAATTAAAATGATTAAGTATTTTTCTTTTATATTTTATTTATGTATGGTTGTACCTAACAAACTTGATTTGTAATTATGTCTATGAAATTTTTTCTCGTGTAGCATTAGTAATTATAAGAGGCCCTAAACCCTAAACGAAATTACCAATAAACTAGAAAATTAAAAAGATAAGGACAACAAAGCCACTAATAAACCTTCTTTCAAAACAAACCACTAATAAACATTATGTTCCTACCTGTAGTATTGTGTACGTATTGTGTACCAAAGGTAAATACAAGATGTGAAAAATATAATAATGGAAAATTAGAATTTGATTATACCACTTTCAACCAAAAAAAAAAAAAAAGAATGTAATAAAT
>Ga0228710_1004455_pt1 | contig 22112 bp, 20 predicted proteins | sample MedpolnodulmetaG_FD_177995 | JGI IMG/M metagenome (GOLD analysis project Ga0228710, IMG submission 177995) | Root nodule microbial communities from Medicago polymorpha collected in Santa Monica, California, United States - pink nodules | ecosystem: Host-associated > Plants > Roots > Nodule...
GCATTTGAGATGTGTTTTGCAATTAAAAGACTTTTCTTAGAAGATGGTAATTTGGGAGTTGATGGTGATAGTTGAGTGCGCCAGAGCAAGGTAGAAGAAATAATGAAAAATTATTCCATGTGTGAAGCACATCATAAGATTTGGTAGGACAATATGATCTGATGGTTTTTATTCATGGTTCACCATGAACCTGGTTCACCCTAGAATCCACCAACAAGCAGTATTGAGATGATCATAAAAAAAATTATTTTAGAGAATAATAAACTATTTTTAAAATTCAACTAAAGAGTTGCATCACAAAATATTTTAGAGAATTTATTGACATAAAATGAACATGACATAATTTTTATTTTACAAATTAACAAGAAATAATTATTTCTATGAATATATTCAAACACTATTAGAAATAATTTTTTCCAAGCGCCCGCCCACCCGCCAAAGGGGCGCATTTTGCTCCCCAAAAATTCAGGCATGTTTGGGACATCATAAGGACCTCCACCGAGAAATTTCGGCGATTTTGCACGCGGGATTCGTTAGTTACGGATATTCAAAGCGTCCACGACAAGCGCAAAACCACACTTTTTTTCCAAGCGCGCGCCCACCCACCAAAGGGGCGCATTTTGCTCCCCAAAAATTCAGGCATGCTTGGGACATCATAAGGACCTCCACCGAGAAATTTCGGCGATTTTGCACGCGGGATTCGTTAGTTACGGTATTCAAAGTGTCGACGACAAGCGCAAAACCGCAGTTTTTTTCCAAGTGCGCGCCCACCCACCAAAGGGGCGCATTTTGCTCCCCAAAAATTCAGGCATGGTTGGGACATCATAAGGACCTCCACCGAGAAATTTCGGCGATTTTGCACGCGGGATTCGTTAGTTACGGATATTCAAAGCGTCGACGACAAGCGCAAAACCGCAGTTTTTTTTCCAAGCGCGCGCCCACCCACCAAAGGGGCGCATTTTGCTCCCCAAAAATTCAGGCATGATTGGGACATCATAAGGACCTCCACCGAGAAATTTCGACGATTTTGCACGCGGGATTCGTTAGTTACGGATATTCAAAGCGTCCACGACAAGCGCAAAACCGCACTTTTTTTCCAAGCGCGCGCCCACCCACCAATGGGGCGCATTTTGCTCCCCAAAAATTCAGGCATGCTTGGGACATCATAAGGACCTCCACCGAGAAATTTCGGCGATTTTGCACGCGGGATTCGTTAGTTACGGATATTCAAAGCGTCCACGACAAGCGCAAAACCGCACTTTTTTTCCAAGCGCGCGCCCACCCACCAAAGGGGCGCATTTTGCTCCCCAAAAATTCAGGCATGCTTGGGACATCATAAGGATGTCCACCGAGAAATTTCGGCGATTTTGCACGCGGGATTCGATAGTTACGGATATTCAAAGCGTCTCAAAATCGCAGTTTTTTTTCCAAGCGCGCGCCCACCCGCCAAAGGGGCGCATTTTGCTCCCCAAAAATTCAGGCATGCTTGGGACATCATAAGGACCTCCACCGAGAAATTTCGGCGATTTTGCACGCGGGATTCGTTAGTTACGGATATTCTAAGCGTCAAAAAGTCAAGAAAGTGTCGTACGTGCACAACACTTGGTGGGCGAAGGCACCGCGTTGCGACTTCTCCACAAAACTCAACGCACGTTCTTCCGTTTGCACAAGGCTAGTCAAATAGAAGTGTGTCGAGAAACATGACAAGTAATGCATGTCTGGCCCCCTTGGCGTTTTGACAGCGAGGTCCTTCCTCGCGAGGGCATAGGATATGCCTTGGCGTTTATGACTTCGAAACCCTGAGTCATGCGTGTGTGGCAGGCTACATGTGGGTTGGGAGAAATTATAGGACGCCTACATGCTATGCGATGGGCGAAAGACCTAAATTTGGTGAATATGGATTTCAAAACGGACTCAAAAGTGGTGGCAGAAAGTATCTATAAGGGGGATGGTGTCTCGGATTTCATGGCTATAATACACGATTGTAGACACCTATTAATGACTGATTTAGCGAACTCTGATGTGAAGTTCATTAGGAGACAAGCCAATAGTGTTGCCCATAATCTAGCTAGGGAAGCACTAAATCATGCTAGTTTCCATTATCATCTTAACATTCCACATTGTATGCACAATTTGATTAATAATGAAAAGCTATAAGCTTCTTTCTCGCAAAAAAAAAAAAAATACTTGTGTCATGAGATAAATCTAAACATATTTCAAATACCCCTAGTTGTATATTTTTTCTGCAATGACTCTTACTGGCTGAGCCTTTGCTAATGTTATCCCAAACTTGTCCTCCATGTCCATATCTTCTATTTTGATTCCGTCTTCCAATTTCCAGTTAAAACAATTGATTAATGAACCCAACATCAAATGCAACATCCTCATCGCTAATGTTAAACCAGGACAAATTCGCCTCCCAGCACCAAATGGTGTAAGCTCGAAATTGCGACCTTTAACATCAATTTTCGATCTTAAGAATCTCTCCGGTGAAAACAAATTTGCATTTTCCCAAACACTGGAATTTCTACCAATAGCCCACACATTGACCCACACATGTGCATCTTTTGGGATTGTGTATCCACAAATTTCCACATTTGCATTGGCTTTTCGAGGGATTAAGAATGGAACTGGAGGGTGAAATCGGAATGTCTCTTTTATTATTGCTTGTAAATAAGGAAGCTTAGCAATGTCTGATTCATCTAAAGTTTTTCCTTTGCCAATTATTTGTTCCAACTCTTGTTTTGCTTTTGACATAATCTTTTCATTTTTGAGCAATTCCGCCATTGCCCATTCTAGCATAGATGAAATTGTATCGGTACCCGCAACATAGAAAGTCTGATAAATAAAAAACACTCAATCATCATATACACTATCAAAATCGACGACATTTACATGCAATGTTAGTATACAAATACAAATATTTTACATATACATCCGATTCGATGATATGTTTTCGTATCATTTAATGAATATAACGTTGGCAAGTGGCACCAAAGCATTGAATGTGCATGATGTAAATTGCTTTTAATCAAACAAAACACTAACCCACTTCAAAATGAATTAGTTAAAAAAAAATCAAATAAACAACTTTTTTAGTTATTTTTAAACTGAAATATAAAGGACAAACACAAATATTTAACTAGTTTAGCCGGAAAAAGACAAGAAAGTACCAGAGATAAATGTTGGATTTGGGTTTTGTTCATCACTTGTGTGTTGGCTTGATCAATGTTTAGAAAGGTATTTAACATGTCATTATTTGTGTCAAAACCTTTGACTTCCCTCAACTTCAACCGTTGATCAACCAAACGTTGGAAGATATCAAGTATCTTGCCAGCATAAACAGATGTACGACCCTTAATACCTTGTGGGTCAAACATCCTAAGTGCAGGAAAAAAATCAGAAATGTTTGGTTTTCCACATTCTTCCATTATATTCACAGCTAGCTCCTTGAAATCACAAACTGAATCAGAAGAGTCAACCAAATCTAAAGAGAAAATAGTGTTTGACAAGAAATTAATTGATGTCTTAAAAGCCATATTTCCAATATCAACAGCTTCATTAATAAGACAACTTTGATTAATATCATTGAGGAATTCTTGCAGTTTCTGACTCCTAACTCCCTTACTCTCATCAAGAGTCTTGTTAGAGAATAGTTGGTTATTGCATATTTTTCTCAAGTCTCTCCAAAGAGGTGAAACGGGTAAGAATGTCATGCTATATTTGTGGTGGTCATGAACTTGTACAGCATTGGAAATGACTCTATTTGATAAGAATTGATCATGGGTTTGGAGTATTTCTTTAGCCATTTTGGGTGAAGAGACAACTATGGTGGTTATTTGACCTAGCTTTAGACTCATGATTGGGCCATAAATTTCAGCTAATTTGGCTAAGGATTTGTGAGGCTTTTCTCCTAATTGAAGAAGGTTTCCTATGAAGGGAAGAGGAGTAGGTCCTGGTGGGAGCTTAATTTTTGAATTGTTTGTGAGTTTGGCTCTTGAAAGCAAAAAATACAAAGTCAATACCAATAGAGATAAGAGGAGCATACAGCTTAGCAAGTATTCCATATTTGAAAGTCAGAGATGCAGTTTTTCACATTCCCGTCTAATGCCCTATTTATTATAACCAGCTTGTATGCCCGTCGGTAATGCATGAGAACATTATATTTCTGTAGTTGTCACAAAAAATAGTATATGTAAATACTGATTAATTACAAGGTGTGGGTGGTGAGTGAGACAATACGAATCTGACGGGAGCTTGAGAAAAAACTTACTATATCTACCAATTATTATTCTTCTTCTTCTCTTTGTCAAGATTCCCCATTGCTAAACTCGAGAAATAATAGTAAAGTGATGGGAATATTCATGTGCATCATTGATGTCTAAATAATTGATTGAGTAACATGATGTTTCAATACGAATCAAATGAACACCGCAGCAAGTTGAGAAATTAAACAACGCTGCATTAGACGATGAACAAAACAACGTTATACTTCGACGACGAAATCATGAAGATTTATTTTTTTAAATCTATGTAAAAATTACTTATTTAGATTGAAATATAGATAAAAAAATGATGAGAGATGATTTTGGATCAAAAATTGACCCAAATCACTCGATCAATAAAGAAAGAGAGAGTATTTTACAACTCACATAGAATAGTTTATTAAGCATATTGTTTTTCTAAGAATGGAATCAATACTTTTTTTTTTTATGAGAAATACCATTTCCTATTAAGAATATTCCACAGGAATCACGAACTACACTACAATAGCTGTGTTTTCCACCAAAGTTTATTTTTTATTTTTTATTCTTATATTAAAATAGTATTTGTGTAACTAACCTTAATGTCATGGTTTTGATTGTCGTGGTGAGTAGCACTGCTCTTAAAAGCTAAAGCTATATACCACGAAGAAACAACCTACGAAATCCACGACAACACACAAGCATGTGACATTTTTTTTTTATAATTAAATCATAAATAAATTTTAGACTAAATTACACTCTCTTTCCCTTAAAGATGTTTGAATCACACTCTTCTCCTCTCTTATGTTAAAATATACATTCTTCTCCCTTTAAACATAAAATATATACTATATTCCTTATGAAATGCTTGAATTACAATCCACTCCCTTAATAATTAAATATGAACTGCACTTTAATCGAATAAAAAGAAGAAAGGTGAGGACGAGGGAGTGTTGGGAAAGAAGGAGGCGGAGGTGTGCATGTTGGATGGTGTAGAGAAAAAATGCAAGGTGAAGGAGGATGTGAAGGTTGTTTGGAAGCCGAAGGGTGTGGAGAATAAGGTTGACCGACCTGTTATTGAAGGTATGCTTGAGTACGTTTCGAGGCCGGATGATCTTGTGTGGGCTAATGGAGGTATGGTGGCAACGGTGACTTCAGGTGATTCTACGTTATCTTTACAACAAAGAGTAGAGGATGCAGGTTTTGTAAATGTGGTGGTAACTCCAATGGGAAGTGATAGGGTTTTTATTCATTGTCTTAACGGTGAGGACATTTGGAAGGTGTTTAATGATGCTATACATTTCTTAGGGATGTTATTCAAGGATTTACATAAATGGTCGTCAGAAGATGTCAATTACGAAAGGGGAGCGTGGCTCTATATTTATGGGACTCCCGTGCACGTTTGGAATGAATTATTTTTTAATTTATGTGTGTCGGGGTGTGGAAGATATATTCGTTCAGATGAATGTACGGTTAATAGGGTGAGACTGGATTATGCACGCGTTCTTATTTATACATCTCATTTGGAGGTTGTTAATTCATCAGCTGAGGTTGTAATTGATGGTATTAAACATGTGCTCAAGTTGGTGGAAGAGTGGGGTTGCAATTTAGGGGAGGATTCATTCTTGTCGGAAGAGGAAACGGTGCCTCCGACGGAAGCGTTATCAAACATTAATGACGTTGCCGATACGGAGGATATTCAAGGTGATATGGATGATTTGGTGGAAGACCTCAATGAAGCATGGTTGAAAGGTACTGAAGCTCACGTTGGTAATCTTATTGATGATGATTGCATTCCCCTTAATAAAACAAAGGACAAGATGGAAATACTTAGCACGCAAGCTGAAGCGGTTGTAGGGCCTCATGGTTCTTTCTCGGGTGACAAAGGAAAATTGATTGAGGATGTTTCGAAACAAATTGTTGGGTCTTGCTCGATTACGGAAGGTAATAAGAGGGCCTTGAAATCAATTCCTTCATCAAAAAATAAAAAGAAGAAGACCGTAGGGGTAAGTTTCAAGCATTCGGCTGGTTTTGTTAAAAGAATAGCTCGCCTTCCTTTGTCAAATAGAAAGGAAATATTGAAAGTCTTAAAGAAACAAGAAAGCAAGAGAAGGGTGTTGTCTAAGGCTACTAAAGTGATGGCTACTTCCAATTCTTCAAATACTTCTAATTCATCGGTTAACAAAGATTGGGAACATTGGGCTGTTCTTCATGATAAAAATGAGAAAGTGGCGGAGGATGTGCGGGAGATAGGTAAGACTTTGGGTGTGAATTTTGATGGAGGTAAAAAGAGTGGTCTTAACTTATTGACGCGGGAGGGCAGAAAAGAGTTGAGGGCGGGGAGAGGAAGTTTGTTGATAGAGGGGGATGTGGAGGACGGTGTGAGTGTTAAGGAAGGGGTGTAGAGTTCGGTGGAGTGGGAGTGGGAGTGGGTGGGGGTGGGGGTGGAGAGTGGTGGTGATGAAGATTATGTCCTATAACGTTAGAGGCTTGAGTGGGTTTGAGAAAATAGCGGAAGTTCGTCGTTTTATTCAAGACAAGCATTCGTTTGTGGTATGTCTGCAAGAATCTAAGTTGAGTTTGGTTGATGAATTTACTGTAAAATCACTTTGAGGAAGTTCATGTTGTGAGTATTCCTATCAAGCTTCCGTTGGGGCATCTGGCGGTTTAATAACTTGTTGGGATCCTTCGGTAGTGGAGGTTTGGTGTACTATGAGGTACATACATGTTTTGATTATTAAAGGGAAGGTTATTCTTACGGGTCAAGATTTTATTATTGCTAATGTTTATGCACCTTGTGATACCGATGCAAAACAAGATCTTTGGGTTTGTTTGAATCAATTTATTCTAGAAAATGGTGACGAGAATGTTTGTATTTGCGAGGATTTTAACTCAGTTAGAATGACGGAAGAGAGAAGAGGCAGAAGTGTAACTTTCAGACAGCTGGATGTAGACAACTTTAATAATTTCATTGTTGGTAGTTTTTTGATTGATTTGTCGTTATGTGGTTGATTATTTACTTGGTATCGTGGAGATGTCATCTCAATGAGCAAGATTGATAGATTTTTGGTGTCGACAAAATGGTGTGACTCCTGGCCAAACTGTATTCAGGTTGCACATTAGAGGGGCCTTTCTGATCATGTACCGTTGGTTTTAAATGTTGATGACGCTGATTGGGGTCCTCGACCTTTGCGATTGATGAAGTGTTGGGCTGACTATGCTGGTTATGCTGAGTTTGTTCGTGAAAAATTGAACTCTTTCAGTCTGGATGATTGGGGCGGTCATGTACTTAAAATGAACCTAAAAATGATTAAATCTTGTCTCAAGGAGTGGCATCAACAACATACCAAGAATATTAAAGGTAAGATTTTGGATGTTAAAAATTGAATTTCTTCCCTAGACACTAAATGGGAGGAGTGTGATTTGATTGAGGATGAAGCTAGAGAGATTCAGGAGTTATCTGTGCAATTGCAATCTTTGTCTTGGGTGGATACTAGCATGAATTGGCAGAAAGCGGGGATGAATTGGTTAAGGGAGGGAGATGCGAACTCTAAATTCTTCCATAACATGATGTCAAACAAGCATCGACGTAATTCTTTACAATTGATCCATGTTGATGGAGTTTTAGTGGATGGGGTTCAGAATATTCAGGCAGCTGTCTTAAACCATTTTTCTAATCATCACCGTGTTACTAACGTTGATCGACCAAGGGTTAATGGTTTAAATTTTCGCAAATTGACTTATGCACAGGCTGGTACTTTGGTACGCCCTTTTTCTTTGGAAGAGGTGAAACAAGCGGTCTGGGACTGTGACAGTTTTAAAAGTCCTGGACCTGATGGTATTAACGTTGGATTTATTAAGGATTTTTGGCCTGAGTTGAAAGATGATTTTATGCGATTTTTAGTGGAATTTCATCGAAATGGGAAATTGACTAAGGGTGTTAATTCGACTTTTATTGCTTTGATCCCGAAGGTGGATAGTCCTCAACGGTTAGCTGGTTGTATGTATAAAGTGTTGGCAAAGGTTCTTGCGAACATGCTTCGTTCTATCTTGAACTTTGTGGTGTTAGATGCTCAGCCTGCCTTTGTTCGCAGTAAACAGATTCTTGACGGCATACTTATTGCAAATGAGGTAGTTGATGAAGCTCAACGTATGAAAAAGGAGCTGTTATTGTTTCAAGTGGACAATGAAAAGGCCTATGATTCGATTGATCTTAATTATTTAAATTTTGTTATGATGAATATGAATTTTCCAACTCTTTGGCGGAAATGGATTATGGAGTGTGTTGGAACGGCTAAAACTGCGGTCCTTGTCAATGGGTGTTCGATGAAAGAGTTTCCTTTACAGAGGGGTCTTAGGCAAGGGGATCCTCTCTCGCCATTTTTATTTTTATTGGCGGCATAGGGTTTCGATGTTTTGATGAAGGCTTCGGTGAATAATGATCTTTACCATGCGTATGGAGTGGGACCCCAAAGGGAGGTTGTCTCATCTCCAGTTTGCTGACGACACTCTTATTCTTGGTGAAAAAAGCTGGTTAAATGTGCGTACAATTCAGGTTGTGTTGTTACTTTTTGAGGAGGTGTCGGGGTTGAGGGTAAATTTCCAAAAAAGTATGTTGACGAGTGTTAATATTTCTTCATCTTGGTTGTCAGAAGCGGCCTCTGTGTGGAACTGTAGAACTGGCACGATCTTGTTTGTATATTTGGGGTTACCTATTGGAGGAGATGATTGGAAACTCAATTTTTGGAAACCTGTGGTTGATAGAATTTTAGCTAGATTGTCGTCCTTGAATAATAAGTTCTTATCGTTTGGTGGTCGCCTGGTACTTCTGAACTATGTTCTATCCTCTCTTCCGGTTTACTTTCTTTGCTTCTTCAAGGCACCTACATGTACAATTTCCTCTATCAAATCTATTTTTAAATTTTTTTTTGGGGCGGGTGTGAGGTTTCTAAAAAAATTGCCTGGATAAAATGGAAATTTGTGTGTTTACCTGTGTATAAAGGTGGTTTGGGGGTTCGGAGGTTAGGAGACTTTAATATATCATTATTAGGGAAGTGGTGTTGGAGGTTGATGGTGGATAAGGAGGGGTTGTGGTATCATGTCTTAAGGGCACGGTATAGTGAGGTAGGTGGTCGCATTAGGGAAGGAGGAAGAAATGACTCTAGGTGGTGGCAGATGATTTGTAGCGTGGGGGATGGCGGGGGGCGGCTATGGAAGGTGGTTTGACACCAATAGTAGGCGGGTGGTAGGAAATGGGTGTCAAACATTCTTTTGGACTAATAACTGGCTGGGTGGAGTTCCTTTAAAACTTTAGTTCAGTCGCCTTTATGAGTTATCAGTTCATAAGGATTGTTTGGTGGAGGAGATGGCGAGAATGGGTTGGGAGGAAGGTGGTAATGGGTGGGTTTGGAGGCGTCGTTTGTTGGCGTGGGAGGAGGATAGCGTGAGGGAGTGTGCTTCTTTGTTAAATAATGTTGTTTTGCTGGATAATATTCAGGACCATTGGGTGTGGTTGCTTGATCCGATACATGGCTATTCCGTTAGTGGGACTTACCGTTTCCTAACTGATATAGATGATCAGGTGGCTACTGGTTCACTTAATGATGTGTGGGATAAACAGGTTTCTACAAAAGTATCTTTGTTTGCTTGGCATCTCCTTCATGATAGAATTCCAACTAGATCAAACTTGGTACGTCGACATGTTCTCCAACCTATTGATAATGTTTGTGTTGCTGGATGTGGTTCCTCTGAGACGGCGGATCATCTCTTCATTCGATGTGAATTGATTGGGAGAGTCTGGTATTTAGTTTGTCGGTGGATTGGTGTGCCTTGCGTTCTTTCAGGCTCGGTAACGGACCATTTCTTTCAGTTTACTCACTTGGCGGGCCTACCGCGACATTCTCATTTTTATCTAAAGGTTATTTGGCTTGCTTGTATTTGGACAATTTGGACGGAGCGAAACAACTATGTCTTTAAAAATGTGGTTATTGATCCCCTCATTATTGCTGCCAAAGTGAAGCTGAATTCCTTTTTATGGTTATCTTCGAATTTTGTACCTATTGCGTTTGGTTTTCATGATTGGTGGAGACACCCACTCCTTTGTATGGGTGTCATGTAAATTTTTTATTTTTTCCTTTTGGTGGTGGCATCTTTTTTAGGTGCCTTTGGTTTGTAACTGATATTGGGTGATTCATCACTTTTAACACACCTTGTGCGGGGTGAATCACTTTGCCTTTGAGCAATTAATTCCATTTTGATTTGTTCAAAAAAATGAACCGCACTTTAATCTAATTTAACATAATTAAATATTTTTATAATATATACTAATTTTGAATAACCATTTTTAAAAAAAAATTGTTTCTTCATAGTTTTTTTGAAGGAAATTGTAGGAAGGATTCTTTATAGTTTAAATGTCAATGATAATTAAATTTAAATATTTTGTTACTAATTTTATAATTTGGAGTATAAAATTCACTTTTAAATTACCATACTTAATCGACTTTAGTAATTTTTCACATAATTTAATTTAATTTTGGATTGTTTCATATTTTATAATAGGGTTTAAAACTATATTTGTTAATAAAATTGTGAATAAAAATAACGAAAAATATGTATTCAAAATTTGATTATATTAAATTGGACCCACGATATTATTTTTCTTCGAAGTGTGTTAGATTATTATTTTTTCTAGACTATTAGAAGTAAAAAAAAATTATTGATTGAGTAAAATGTAGATTTTAGAGTAAATTACACTCTCCTCCCCTCAAAGATGCTTGAATTACACTCCTCTCCCCTCTTATATTAAAATATACACTTTACTCCCTTGAAAAGTAAAATCTACACTCCTCTCCCATATAAGATGTTTGAATTACAACCATCTCCCTTAATAATTAAATATGCACTACACTTTACTCTATTTTAACATAAATAAATATTTTTATGATATATACTAATTTTGAACCACCATTTAAGAAAAATAAATTCATTTATTTATAATTTAAATGTCAATGATAATTAAATTTAAATATTTTGCTATTAAGTTTATAATTTATAGTATAAAATTAACTTTTAAATAACCATACTTTACTGTCTTTAGCAATTTTTCACATATTTTAATTTTATTTTTTGTTGTTTTATATTTTATAATAGGGTTTAAAACTATATGTTAATGAAATTGTGAATAAAAAATAGCGAAAAATATGGATTTAAATTTTGATTATATTAAATTAGACTCACAATACTATTTTTTTTTTAAGTGTGTTAGATTATTATTTTTTGCTAGATCATTAGAAATTAAAAAAAATAATATTGAGGGAGTAAAGTGTAGCTTTTAACATAAGAGGGGAGGAGAATGTAATTCAAACTTCTCTTAGGGGAGGGGAGTGAAATGTTTTCTAATATGTTTTGAATAAGAGGGGTGAGGAGTGTATATCTTAACATAAGAGGGGAGGGGAGTGTAATTTACTCTAGATTTTAACATAAGAGGGAAGGAAAATGTAATTCAAGCTTCTCTCAAGGGAGGGGAGTGAAATATTTTCTAATATGTTTTGAATAAGAGGGGAGGAAAGTGTATATTTTAACATAAGAGGGGATGAAAGTGTAATTCGAACATCTTTAAAGCGAGGGGAGTGCAATTTACATCTTTGAAGCTTTTCGTGGTTTTAATGGTTCGTGAGAAAAAGTATTTTTCATAATTAAAATGACGCTACTGGTCAAAACAAAACAAATATTTGGAGCAAAATACACGTGATAGTATTTATTATGAGTGTCTCATTATTTAAGAAATTAGGATTAAAAGTTGTACTATTTCGTCCCATTGAAGTTAGCTTAGTTGGTACGAACACGTATGTAGGGATAAATAGAAATTTCATATATCTCAATTATTCATTTTAAATGGTTAATTTATGGTCATCAAATTACTTAACAAAAAAAAAAGTTGTACTACTGTTATTTTATTACGAGTGTCTCATTTGTAATATTTTTATTTCTCATATTATTTGTCACTGTTGATTAAAAATGCAATCTTTATTAGCTTTTTCCAACAATATTCTCATTTAGTTAAATAGTCCACCTAAGTACTTCACTGCTACTACTATTTATTAATTAGTCTAATTAATAAGAGTGTTTTTTTTAGTGTTACAAATTAATGAGGTAAAATAAAACGAAAGAAGTGCAGTTGACATAAGTTTCAAGTTTATCCCTCGGGATGAGAACTCTATGTAAGAAAATGGATAGTCTCAGTTAGTAGACCATCTTGAATGTGATCCCTTTTTAGGCATAAAATATGCACACATGTTTTGCTCTTTAAGAATATGCACCAATATAGTGTTATCATTTCCATGTAAGATATCTCTAATATGAAGGATGTCAATAGCATAAGTGTCTAAAATATGATCACGATGAGCAACAAACAACTCAACCGCTTTCAAACAATAACTCTCATAAATAATATATGCACACATGTTTTCTTAATAAGAGTATTTTAAATTATAGTGCACACTATTTTACTATTAATTTTAAAATAATTAAGCATTTTGTTAAGCAGTGTGCATTATCTAACTATACACTGGTATTCTTTCTCTTTTTGATAGAGTAAGGAAAATAAAAGTTTAAAATTAATAATTTAAATAAAGGATAAAATTAGATGAAAATATAGTCATACAAAAACTTAGTATCTCTTTATATGTAAGATATCAATGATCTTGCCAGCATAAACAGATGTACGACCCTTAATACCTTGTGGGTCAAACATCCTAAGTGCAGGAAAAAGATCAGCAATGTTTAGTTTTCCACATTCTTCCATTATATTCACAACTAGCTCCTTGAATCACCAACTAAACCAGAAGAATCAACCAAATCAATAGAGAAAATAGTGTTTGACAACAAATTGATTGATGTCTTAAAAGCCATATTGCCAATATCAACAGCTTCATTAGTAAGACAACTTTGATTAATATCATTGAGGAATTCTTGCAGTTTTTGACTCCTAATTCCCTTACTCTCCTTAAGAGTCTTGTTAGAGAGTAATTGACTATTGCCTATTGTTTTTAAGTCTCTCCAAAGAGGTGAAATAGGTAAGAATGTCATGCTATATTTGTGGTGGTCATGAACTTGGACAGCATTGGGAATGGCTTTATTTGATAAGAATTGATCCTGGGTTTGGAGTATTTCTTTGGCCATTTTAGGTGAAGAGACAAGTATGGTGGTTATTTGACCTAGCTTTAGACTCATGATTGGGCCATAAATTTCAGCTAATTTGGCTAAGGATTTGTGAGGTTTTTTCCCTAATTGAAGGAGGTTTCCTATGAAGGGAAGAGGAGTAGGTCCTGGTGGAAGCTTGATGTTTGAATTGTTTATGTGTTTGGCTCTTGAAAGCAGAAAATACACAGTCAATGCCAATAGAGATAGGAAGAACATACAACTTGGCAAATACTCCATATTTGAAAGTCAGAGATGTATGTTCTTGAGCTTGCTATATATTGTGCCAACAAATGCCTATTTATTATAACCAGCCCATCTAATGCCGGCGAGAACATAAATGTTTTTGCAGTTGTCACTTCAGTGACAATACCATCAAATGAAATCACAACCATACAAAAAGACAGAAATAATTTAAAAAAAAGTAAAAAGAGAAAGAGAGAGATGAGGTTTAGTGGTCCTAATTAAAATCTTTGAGTGTCCGTTGAAATTTTCATTGAGTTAACTATTCGCATTGTCAAGTGTAATTTATTTTGGTTATGAAATTTTGATACATTGATGAACTATTGTCATTTCTTACGTCAAAAAATTATTTGTCATTTTAGACTGACAATATACTATTTATTAACTTCTATGTGTTGATTACAAAGTCGTCGCCTCATATGAAGGAAAAGATTGTCTCCAGTTTTTTTTCCTTTCTCTCATGTGTGATCTAAATCCTCCATTAAATAAGTGAGATAACATTGTTTGTAATATTAGAAAAAAAAGAGTGTAATCAAAGACAGATATATAGACATGACAGAAAACTAGAGGGATAAGTATGAAATAGAGAATCCTGAAACATACAACTCCAAGAAGAAAGAATAGTGCAAAAGTCTTAAAAGTCAAACCTCATTTCATATTGAGAAACTGTAAAAGAGAGTTATTTGAAATCGACCATGAATGAACTGTGGTTGAAATATGTGTTGATTATACCTGCGAGCCCCATTTACACTATAAGGCCTGCGTCCGTGTCAAACTTTATCTCTGAATATTCTTAAGTACATCTGTTTGTCATTCCTGGTGATTGGTGAAGACATCTTGATGTTCTTTCTTAGTTGATTTTTATTATCAGTGCATGTTTTGTTTTTGACAAATCAAAAATATACGACCTGACTCCTGGGATTTATCAATGCATGTTGGTGCACGTAAAAAAATTTGTAGCTAATATAATTTTTTTGAGTTTGAACCCTAAACGTTATATATATTATGTATTGTCTGTCCATACCAACAGAGACAGAGCCAAATGTTATTAAAAAAGGGCGACCGCTACCCTTGTAAACTTGAGATTATACTACACCTACTATATGTTTATATGGTTCGCTAGCCCACTTTATTTATTTTTTGATAGAACCAGCCCACTTTATTTAATAAATACAATTTTCATCCTATATAATAAACTAATAATCTATTTTATTTAATTTAATACTAATACGTATTTTTTTTGACAAAATTTAATACTAATATTTTGTTAACTTGAATCCCACTACGTATCAATATTACACATTAAACAACTTGTTAAATTGTCCGTTCCAATTCCCCATGATTCACGGAACAATTTATTAGAAAATCAATTGGGGCCTTTTTAGGGAATATAACAAATCATTTGCAACTTAGGAGGATCTATTGGATTAGAATTTTAAGGGATTTTAAAAGAATTTTTAATTATGAAAAAGTCATGTGGTATTTAATCAAGACTCTTTGCAATTTAAAAAAAGTCTTGTGGTATTTAATCAAAACTCTTTGTCATTTTAAAAAAGTCTTGAGGTATTCAATCAAGACTTTTCATCACTTAAAAAAGTCTCATGGTATTCAAAATCATTCAAATTTCGAAGGATTGTTTAATAAATTGGATTTTGATAAATTTTGTAGGATTTTCTAGTGAAATTTTAACAAGAAAAAGTCTTTCATGAAGAGATGAGATTTCTTGAGATTGTTTTTCTTTTAAAAGTTTACTATCTCTTTCTTATCCCTTCTCTCTTCTCCCTTCTTTCTCTCTCTCTCTCTCTCTCCTCTCTTTTCCTCTCTCTCTCCCTTATCTCTTTGTCTATCTCTTTCTCTCTCTTCTCCCTTGTCTCTATCTCTCTCTCTCTCTCTCTCTTCTCCCTCTCTCTATCTCTCAAAAAAATAAAATAAAAAATAAGAGTCTGCATTGAGAATATTATGATAGAGAGTGTGTTGTAATCATTTTTTTCTCAATGAGTTCTTAAAATTCATAAAATCTTTTGAAATCTTATAAATCCATAAAATCTTTTAAAATCCTTTAAAATTTTATGATGCAAATCCATTGAAATCCAAATTGAAAATCCTGATAGTCTTTTATAATCATGAAAGTCATTAAAATCCTACAAAATCTTTTAAAATCTTTGAGATTTTTTTAAGCAAAAATTGTCCTTTAAAATCCTAATCCAATACACCCCCCTTAGTATCACTTGTCACATTATTCTAAATATTTTTTAATCCTCTGGTTTCTAATGAAAGTTTCCCTTGGTAATATGAAGTTCGAATGTGACGACGGTTCGATCTAAGAATCAAGTTTGAGTTCTCTCGAACGATTTACCTTTTGGTAGAGCTCATTAATCATTTATGTTCAATTGTATGACTCACATTATTTTAAATTTTAAATATAAACCATTCAGCCAATTCACTAAATAAACTAAATTGTATATAATCAGCTTGTAAAAAGAAAAAAATTGCCACCCTTAATTATTTTTTCTAGCTCCATCCCTCCTACAAACTGAGTTAAGCGAATAGAAAAGTTTAAAGAAAAATGATTATATTAAAAGATGATATTTACTTAAGACTTAATTGGTCAATTGATCCCCTATTTAATTTTCAGTTTTCTTTTTGTCTCATAACTCTTAAAACCTACGTTTTGGTCCCTCAAGTTTGTCATAAAAAAAAAAATGATGTCCGTTAACTTTAACCTCAAATATCTATGGTGAATCAACATTATAGATAATCTACCATAGACCTTATTAATTTTGTTAATTTTCACTCTTTAATCTTTTTATCATAAAGAAGAACCATTGGATCATGTAGATCCATTGTATCTTACAATGTACCATCAACAACTAATTTTTTATCCATTTCTTCATCTTCTATCTTCCTCATCTTCATTATCAACATTCATCAAAAGTCCAGAAAACCAAAAAATGAAATTGAACCAAAATCATCACGCAATTACCATTTTTCTAATGTGGCTAAGCAAGCAGCACCTCAACATTTGTAATTAGCCAAACTATTGAAAGCAAAAATGACATCTTAATGAGATGCAACATAACTCTTATTTATAATTCAATGTGAGATTAATAATCTCACACTTAAATTCACTAATTCCGACACAAAAATTTCTCAAACAATTACCTTACAACTTCTGACATGGTCTTCCTTTTTTTTTTTGAAGGAACATGGTCTTCCTTTTTGTATTTGGTAACTAAATCCAATGTACAAAGTCATGCAAACAACAACATTTAATCGTATAATGCATATTATTTATATCTATTCTATACACCATGCACTGATACACCATGCACTGGTGTGTCAGGCATATTAGAGTAATCAGAAACCTCCATGACCAATGGATGAACATCTGTTTTAGGATCATATTGCTGGAAAACTATAACTGATGCAAATGTTGAAAAGTCAGAAGAAGCCAAATAGCTTCCAACAGGACCAAGCTCAGCACAATCACTTCCATCTAGCAAAGGTGCTACTGGAGGCATTCTACCTGCCAAAATCAAATTGCTCTTGTTCCTTTCCCTCAACACAGTTGCAATATCTTCTTTACTTTCAACCAACCTTTCCTCATAAACTATAGATTCTTCACTCTTACAACAAACACCTAAAAACTCTGACCAAAATTGATCATCTTCTTGTTTATCTTCATCAGGTGTGTTACCATCTGACACTTTTATTACTTTTCTATCTCTGTCAGCTGTTATACCAATCAATTTGGCACCAAATGCCAATGTTTTACCTGGCGGAGTTATAAATTTTAAAACAGTGAGTGAAATTCCAGGATGTTCTGCTATTCTCATACCGTACGCAAGTGCTTCGCGATCATCACATCCTCCGAAGAAAGCTACAACAACATTGTAAGAAACATCACTAGCATGGACTTGAGTTGTCCCTCCAAGGCCACGATCGACCAAAATTCCAACCGAGCAAGGAGCGTGGCTAAGTACAAGTCCATTCATTACGCGAAACGAGTGTCCTAATGATTCCATAGTTCCATCAACTCGTTGGTGTTTGTGAAACGGAAGTAGAATCATCGCAACTCGCTTTTGGTGTGCACTAGAACAAATGTCTTCATGAATGTTATTGAGAGATGAAATTGCTGTCATACTACGAACATTGACACTACTTAAATGTCCATAAGCTTGAAATGCAATTACCATTTGGTCTTTGTTGTCATGTTGCTTTTTGTTCCAAAAGGGCAAGCCATTATTTCTTGCCTTATGAACCATTGTTATGGCTGAAGGTCTTTCTGAGAGTTCCATTAAGTGCATTGCATATATGCATAACTTTCCTCGCTTTCGTGTTCCTCTTGATGATTCTATTAGATTGATTAAGGTAGGAATGTTGTAGGTGCTGTGGAAACAAGCTAGTATCCTAAGCTCTGTGTCTGGATCTTTGCGCTGAATTGTTTTATGCATGTATGGTGATCCTCTCCTAGCTGGTTTATACACTGCCACCACTATTGGTGTGGTAATGAAAGTTGTGACCAGTGCCATTAGAACACATATTGCAAATGATTGATCACTCAGTACCTACACTTTTCACAAGGAATTCATAGACATGGTTTATTATTATTTTAGTGAACAGTCTATTTAGTCTCTCGAGTATCATTCTCTCGAATTTGGATTGTCAGCAGTCATCATTCCAAGTATTCATGCGTTTAGTACATCGGTGGCAGTTGTATCGAGATTGACCTGTTCAAATTTCAAGTTCAATATTTCAGATTTTTAAAATCAAAATCTAGAACGTCTGATCTCGATCCAATGACCTTTAAAGTGCTTACTGCATTAATGCGTGAGATTGCTGATTGCAGGCAGTCCAAATTCCCCTCTCTATTATATGAAATCTTTTATGTTAGACACTACATTATTTGAAATATATCTCTTTAGTTACCTATATCTCGTGTCACTATATAACGACAAAGACTAATTTAACGGATTTCATATAATTTAGAGACTAATTTGTGATCCTTGCCAATGTTCAGTTAGACCCTATAAGTGCTTAATTAAGCTGATTACCTTGCGATCCTTGCCAATGTTGAGAACAATGAGCTCCACCAATCCCTTGGTGTTCATGAGAAATCCAAGGGTCAAAGCTTCTCTAAAAGGAATCTTACACAACAATGACACCACTAATGTGCCAACAACTTTACCAAAGCACGCAGTAAATATAACAAGGATTAATAATCCCCAAGAAAGTGCTCCACTAATAGTAGCTACATTAGTCTTCAATCCACTAGACACAAAATATAGTGGCAACAAAAGACTCATTACAAGATCCTCAATCTTCTCAGTCAAAACACCAGCAAAAGGACCATCCTTAGGAACAACAATGCCAGCTACAAAAGCTCCAAAGAGAGCATGAATACCAATAGTATCAGTTAAAAAACTACAACCCAAAACTAGTGTCAATGTGATGCAAATGTAAATCTCCTTCACAGGTTCACCCTCAGGGCAACGTTTAGCCATTATAGCAAGTAAAGGCTTTATGGTAAAAATAACAAAGAGGATAAAACCAACACCACAAAGTAGGACCCATAAAGAAACAAGAGGGGAAGTGTTTGCGCCTGAAAGAGCTATTGCAAGAGCAAGAAGTATCCAAGCAGCAACATCATTGACAGCAGCAGCTGACATTGCCATACGACCAACATCGGTTGTGAGAAGTTTGAGTTCAGCTAGGATTCGAGCAAGGACAGGAAAGGCGGTGATCGAAAGAGCAACGCCCATGAAAACATGGAAGGCAGTTGGATTAACATCTTTGTTTATTGTGGCGCGAAGAACGAGTGAGGTGCCAATGCCAAGTACAAATGGGACTGTGATTCCAGCAAGGGCTATGCATAAGGCTTTTGAACCTGTTTTGCGTATCGAACGCATGTCGAGTTCAAGACCTACTAGAAATAAGAAGAATAGAAGGCCAATGTTGGCTAGTGTATCAAGAACTGTTAAGCTTCTTTTAGGGAAGAATGTATCTAGAAATTTCTTGTTCCTCCCAATTGCTGAGGGTCCTAGTAATATTCCTCCCTGCATTTGTTTTTCAACAATACAAATATTATGTGAGACATTTCAATCCAAACTCAAATTAATTTTGTGTATGAATTTGAATAAAAAGAACACAAATAAAATATAGTAATGCATTGTCTTGACTCCACTTAATGCGTCACTTGTAACATAAGAACTCGATAGAATGACTAAATTGATTGTTGTTCTTACAAATTTAAAGATGTTTTTGTCAATTCATAAATTTCAGGAACTAAAATGACCAACCCTTACAATTTTAAGGGCCAATTTAGTGATTAAATTACGTAATAACAAGTCATATGCATCGAATCAATCGTTCATTATCTCATTAACAATTGAGATTACATACTTTATTCTCTAAAATGACTTGGTCATGAAAATGATAATAGAAAAAAAATCATATTTAAAAAAATTCTACAATATTAAGGAAAAAAAAGTGCTTACAATGACTTCTGCAATAACTCTAGGTTGTCTAAGAGGCTTGCAAAGAAATGCAATGAATCTTGTAAAAGCGACCACCAAACATATCTGAACAATTAACAAGGGAAGTGCATAATCCATGGGATTTTCATGTTGAAATGCCCCATTAGAAGTGGCCTTCATTGGTGGTGGACATGTTGAATCAGGGGTTGCCATTTTCAATTTTTTATGTATCTTACTATAGAACACCAAATTTAATGTCTATAGAATGAGATATTTCTTATACTTTCATCATTTCTGTTTCTGTAAGTGAAATGAAACATTTGTCACATAGAAAAGGAAAAAAATAATAAAGGAAATGAAATTTCCAATTATGGTAGCTGAGACAGAAAATTAAGTGAGAGAAGGAAATGCATTTCATTAGTTACTAATCGGGTTGTGATGATTATTTGTGAACACACACTCACGCAAATTGTGCTAGATGGTGATTGGTCATGAAAGGCAATGAAACTTTGAGTTTACTATCATGTTTTTTATTTTTATTTTTACTATCATGCTATATATAGTGTTTTGAGTAGAGTGTGACACGAGGACTATGTCTTTTTCTTAGGAAATCCGAAAGAAATGATTTGATTTATACAAGTAAACATTGAAAACATAATATTGTAAGAACAAGAGAGCATGAGTTTATCTCAAAATCGTTGGTAAAGGATAGTGCATTATATATATGGATAGGGGTTTGAACCTTGGTTTTTCTACTTATTAACCTTAAAAATAAAATTTTAACTAGATTTGACTATTTGACAAAATAAAAAATATGATTGCATGTGTAAGTATTATGATTAAATTAATAGTAACTAGATGATGGAATTAAGCACAAAACGAGTCGTTATTATGGTTGGAAAATGTATGATGGACACCCACACACTTTGTAGAGGTTTTGCGAGAGAAAATGAGCAAATCTTTGTGATAAATTGATTCCCTAAAAAAACAGATGTGATAAATTGATGATGTTATAGAAAGAGAGATAAAGATAAAATGTGGTAACAAATAGTAAAAATGGGGAGTCCAAATAACATACACTTTATGATTATTTTTTGAAGGAAGATGTTCGATGTACGCTCATATACAAATTAAGAAGAGAGGTAAAAGATAAAAGACTTTTGCTCTTCCCCCAGCACATTTCGCTCCCACCCAGCAGCTTTGACCAAAATGCCCCTGCGTTAGTTAACTAACGCAAGTGTAAATTTATGCGTTAGTTAACTCACGCAGGTGTTACACCTCGCGTGAGTTAACTCACACTAGTTTATTTGTTTCCAAAGTCAAGTGCCCTATTAAAAACGAGTAAATAGGCAATTACCCCCCTGAAATTGTAAGTTTCGTCAATTACCCCCCTGAAATTAACAAAACTTCAATTACCCCCCTGAAATTGCACAACATTAATCAATTTACCCCATCCGTCAAATTCTTCTGTTAGTCAACATGACGTTTTGCAAATATCCCCTCTGAAGTTTTGCAATTATGTGCAAAATGCCCCCCGAACTTGAAAATCTCTTATTTATTAAAGTTAACCCGGAAGCAAATGTTTGCCCTAATTTTAACCTAACCCTAATGGTTAATTTTATTCTAATACCTCTGTTTAATTATTAACCCTATTTTTTCCTTCTCAACAAAATCACACCTAATCACCAATTTTTTTGAACAAAACAAATCTGCCTTATCTCTTATTTATTAAAGTTAACCCGTAAGCAAATGTTTGCCCTAATTTTAACCTAACCCTAATGGTTAATTTTACTCTAATACCCCTGTTTAATTATTAACCCTATGTTTTCCTTCTCAACAAAATCACACCTAATCTCCTATTTTTTTGAACAAAACAAATCTGCCTTATCTCTTATTTATTAAAGTTAACCCGGAAGCAAATGTTTGCCCTAATTTTAACCTAACCCTAATG
>Ga0228710_1004458_pt1 | contig 22100 bp, 14 predicted proteins | sample MedpolnodulmetaG_FD_177995 | JGI IMG/M metagenome (GOLD analysis project Ga0228710, IMG submission 177995) | Root nodule microbial communities from Medicago polymorpha collected in Santa Monica, California, United States - pink nodules | ecosystem: Host-associated > Plants > Roots > Nodule...
TTATAGTTAATTTGACTGCAATGTGGTAGTTTATGGATTTAAATGACATTGTCGACATTATAGTGTTGTTGTTGTATTATTAAAGATGACATTGTCAAAATTTTAAGTCTGTGTGAAAATGTGTTAAAGATTTTTTGCTTTTTGTGCAGATATGTCTGAGCAAGAGAAGACTGACTGATTTAGGGCAGGGAGGCATGCCCGTACTGGTAGTTTACGGAGGGAGAAGGATGCACTACGCTCTCCTCCTGGTCGAGGTCGAGGGAGAGTGGGGGGCACGAGACTTGCTACTATTGATGTTGCGGGGGGATCGACGTCACAGACGGGTCCATCCCAGATTGTGGACCCACCACAGTACCAGCATGAGCATCATTATCAGGAGTAGGCGTATGAGGAGCAGGCGTACCAGGAGCAGCCTGAATTTCAGCTGAGTTATCAGTATCAGGAGGGGTATGAGTAGCACCATGGGTATCAGGCTCAGTTTCACGAGGGATATCAGTCTGAGCAGCCTCCTCAGCAACAGTATGTCGAGCCTCCTCAGCAGCAATAGTATAAGCAGCATATGCAGAGGCTGATATGGAGGATGAGGATGGGGGCTTTCCAGGGGGCCTTACGACTTGTCTCTTTTACCGGACTTCGGTAAACACGTGGCATTCATGCTTTGGAACCATAAAACAGTAAGTATAATTGCTTTATTTAATTTAATGATATTTTACTATTCTGTCAAGTTTATTTTACGTAGAATATGTCATGTTTATTTTACGTATTTAAGATTTACGTAGAATATTTATAGTTTATTATTATGTCAAAATAATTTTACGTATAATATTTATAGTTTATTGTTATGTCAAGTTTATTTTACGTATAATATTTATAGTTTATTATTATGTCGAGTTTATTTTACGTATAATATTTATAGTTTATTTCATGTTTATTTTACTTATTTAATATTTTTTTTTTTGTATTTCAGTTGCAAACAGATCGTAAGATGAATGCCGTCTCGCACGGGAGGAAACTTAAGTTTTCTGCCTTGTCACTTCCGTTGTCGGTAGAAGATAACCCTTGGTTTTGGGGCCCGATGGATGCATCCGGTCTAAGGCCCCTCCTTCCGACTGGGTACGACAACATCTCCCACGGGTTAGTGTGTGCCATGGCTGAGAGATAACATCAGGAGACCAGCAGCTTCCATCTGCTTGTTGGGGAGATGACCATCACATTGGACAATGTTGCTTGTCTTCTAGGCATCCCCGTCGCTGGACGGCTCATTCAAGAGGATGATTTAAATCCTGACCATGGTGTAGAGCTGATGGTGACTCACCTATTGTTTCTGGTGGAGGACGCGGTGGAGCAGGTGAGTAATAATTCAGGTGTCTTTGTCACTTACACGGCCCTGAAAAAGCGTTATGAGCACCTGTTGAATAGGTGTAACCATTTGCTGGGGGAGGATTTATCAGAGGAGGAGGAGGAGGAGCTAAGTCGTATTAGGCCCGCCTATGTCAAGGCGTTTTTGTTGCTCTTACTTGGCTACACCCTTTTTGTCGGCAAGAACAGCGAAACCATTAATCTGCTGTGGATGCTTGCGATTCAGGATTTGGCTGAAATAGGCACGTGGTCATGGGGTGCGATGGGACTTGCTTTCTTGTATGAGCAGCTGAATCTTACCTCCAGCCCACATGTTGGCTCCATTGGTGGTTACATGAGCTTGCTTGTGGTAATATATTTTTTCTTTCTTTTGTTAAGTTAAACGTAAATGTATAGTTTCTTGTATGACACTTGTGTGCTGATATAGATTTGTCTCTTTGTGTTTGTAGGGATGGGTTATAGCTCACTTCAGACATGTGGTTCCGAGGTCGAGATATCAAGATTACGAACGGGAGAACCCGTATGTGGGTAGATGGATACCTCAGAGGGGGTTTAAACATATATGTTGATCACTTTAGAGGCTTGTTGGATTCGATTGAGCATTGTCATGTCACCTGGAGGCCGTACAAGCACCGACGAGACGTGACGCCTTTTCAGGACGTGTGCTGGTACTCCGGATGGATCATGGCTGGGAAACAAAAGATGGTGCGTCACTTTCCCGAGCGGGTTGTGAAACAATACAAATATGTTCAGAAAGTTCCCCGACCTCCTACTACGATTATGCCTCTTGCCCCAGCAGACGTGGTTGCTGCCTTCTTGGAGTTTGCTCTGCATGTCGTTCCCCAGCAGTAGAGGGGTCACCAAGTCCCTGACGACGAGCCTTGGAAGCATTCAGATAGGTACATTAGGTGGTTCTACCGTATATCCCATCCTCTTATCGTCAACCCTGCTCCAGAGCCTGACATTGTCATCCCGAGACCCGTCTACCAGGATATTCTTGTTGACCAGAACTGGGCCAGACATCTTCCCGATCCATTGCAGGTCATTAGCAGCATGAGTGACAAAGTGGAGCATGCGATGGAGATTCCAAAGGTGGTTTCAAATCCATTCTTCTTCAACATTTTGGAGGGCCTCCAAACCGACTATAGCGTGTTTGACCATTTGCAGGTTCCACGGAGGAGGTATAGGAGTCATAGTCCACAGGAGTAGCAGTAGTGTCTTATTTTGTGACTTTTTGGATATTTGTAGTATTTTTCTGACATTTTGGTTTACTATATTTACATTTGCGCGATTGCGCTTATTTATGACATTTACGTTATTTTTTGTTAATATTGTGTATCTAAATTATGAATGAATGCATGTGTTCTAAATTATGAGTTTTGGTTGAATGAATGAATGGTTGTTCCTATGTATGAACGAATGAAGGAACGAAGCTAAATAGGGAACAACGCAGTGACCACTGCCTGCCTATTCTGGTGCGCACAGAACAAGTGTAAGTTAACTTACGCTAGTGTACGTTAACACTAGCGCGACTTAAGTCACGTGGCAGTCTGTACTAGCGTAACTTAAGTCATGTAAGGATAAAAATGGAATTTCACTTGGGAATGAGCAAAAGCGTTGGGGTAAAGAGCAGATCTCAAATGCATATGCTAGGTAGCATTGGTTGGCCCATACCAAAGTAAAAAATTGGAAGGGTTCAAATAAACAAAATAAATAACATCTAATTATTTGTAAAAAAAAAGTAACATCTAATTATGTTCCAGTTCTTTGATATTGTTTTCCAATTTAAACGAAATAAAGAAATTGTGAATTTCTCTACCCAAAAAAAAATTGTGAATTTGAGATTGGGCCAATTTAGGAACAATGTGACTTATAAATGGAAGGTTTTCACTAGTAAAATATAACTTTTTTTCCAATTCCTTTTTGTTGGTGTTAATTCAATTTCTGAAGAAAAAAGACATAAAAGTAAAGGAATGCAAATAAAGAACAAAAGCTTAAGAAAATTGCAAGAACTTGAATTCAACTTTGGAGTGAATTGCAAGTTTTTTTTTCCCTCTTTGCCTCAGAAATAAGGTCTATTTATAGTCTAGCACCATAGACAAGAAATTCAATTTGAGTTACAAGCCATAGACAAAAGAATTGTAGAGGTTTGGAACAACTTTTTTTAGTTCTTCATAGGGCACACAGACCGGGTGCTTCATGTACACGCACCATGCTACGCAAAACTTTAAGAATTCTGGTAGAGCATAGGGCACACAGACCGTGTTGATTGACACATGGACCGTGCTAAAGTTACTAGAACTTTGCATTATCTTCAGGAATTGGGCGTACAGATAGGGTTGATGGACACATGGACCGTGCGAAAGTTATTGGAATCTTGGCTCCTTTTTCTCTGTTTCTGCTCCTTTAGCCTTGCACTTTTGATCTTTGCTCTTAATTCACCCAAACTCTTATTTTTCTTCATTATTTGATCCTGAAAATAAAAACTATCACTTTGTGGTAAATTGGCTCCAAATAAGAATTAAAATCCCACAAATTTTATTTAATTCAAAGGCTAAAAGCACATTAAATTAGGACTTATCACATACAAGTAGATATGAATCTCTTCTGTCGCCTATTTCATGAAATACTTGTGGAAAGGGGGTTTTTGCTTTTAATGTTGAGATTCAATATGAATGGATGCCAGATTTTAGTACCCATTGCAAAAATATTGGCTGCAGCGTTTCTAAATGACGTTCGTTGGCTACACCCTCAACAAAATGGGATGTTAGGTATAATGTTTGAATACTCCGAACACGGTGACGTATTCGGATACGTATCAAATATTGATAATCAACAGATACTCGCAGATACGTATTTACTAAGTATTGAAATTAATTATTTTAATTTTAAATCCTTCAAAAAAAATTATTTTAATTTTAAAAAAATGTTTTATCGGATATTTATAAAATACTTCACAGATACACAAAGATACTTATAAAATATTTCACGTATCCGTATCCTAGAAAAGATGAAGGTAAAAAAGTGAGACAATGTTATAAAAATTCAATGGAGGTGGATATGATTCATTTTAGATATGCATTAGTAGAATTGTTTCTTGATTAAAATTATTTATTTTTGTGGATGAAAGTAATGAGAGAGAAGATTAAAATAATCAACATTTGACAAAATTTGTGTTGAGTTCTTTTAATGATGTTTATGTTGATATCCTAACCTATGAATTAAAATATAATATGATTTATACGAAAACATTACTTTTTTTTTTTATTTTGATCACATGTATTATTTTTTAAAAATTGTGACTTTTATAATGATATAATAATGAAAAGTAATCAATGTTTATTAAGTATTTTACATGCATATAAGTTTTAGTATAAAAAAAATTGTTAACATATCTTAATCGTATCATATCCTAAATTTTAAAAAATTTGTGTATCCGTATCGTACCCGCACCCTTATCCGGACTTCATACGGTTAACCGAGTGCCAACTTTTATCACCTTTCATGGACCTTGTATTTTCACCTCATTCAATTTCTCCTAGGGTTCCTTCAATAATTTGAAGTCCAACTTGTGCAATCGGTTTAGGTCTGATGGGAAAAATGGAAAGTTGTGCAACAATATGCATAAAATTGCAGACAACAACAGTTTCAAATTTCAATAGTTTTTGACATGAAAGGAAGTTCAGGTTATGGTTGTTATATCTAGAACAGAGAAAGCATTTTTGTGAAGGCCCTGTCTGGTCTGTACGGAGATGCAAGTTTATGAAGGAGAAGCTCTAGCTCTATTATATGCATTAAGGTGGGTGCAACATATAGGTATGCACAATGTGGCGTTTTTATCGGATTCTCAAATTCTGGTAGATATCATCTATACCGGCACTTAAGGGGTCTATAAATTAAATGTTGTTATATTTACTAGTATTAGGAGAATCATAGTTTTGAATTGCAACTTTGAGGTTAAATTTATTTGGTAACAAACTAATATAGTTGTCACTCATTGGTTAGAGCGACCAATTCTTATGGTAATAATAGCCAAGTTTATGATTATATTTCTCTTTGTATTCATCCTATTTGAATACTGAAATCATGATATCAGTTAAGTTGGTTTGATTAATAAAAAAACAAGATAGGATACATAAGGTGCAAATAGCTCGCGTCATATATTTCTCTCATTTCATACTTATCTCTCCATTAACTAAGAGAAATCGACTCTCTTTCTTACATCTCTATTTCTCTAGTTATATAGATAGGACACCTTGGTTTTAGATTTTTGAAAGAAAAAAAATATTTTTATGTTTTAGTTATTTCTGAGTACAAGTTTTTCTCAAAATTCATTTTAAAAAAATCATTTATTTTGGTACAAGGAGGGAATTATTTTTAACAGGAGAGAGAGATATTAATAGTTTATGGTATTTTTATTTTTTTTAGGGAATAAATACCATAAACTTTTTTTTTCTTTCTTAAAAAAATAGTTTATGGTATTTATTCCCTAAAAAAAAATAGTTTACGGTAGTTATGCTTTTTTTAGCCATATTAATGAAAAAACTATTTTATAGCACACATAGTTTTGAAATTGAATGTTTTTTAACAATATAATTTATTCATTTTTTTACAAATAATTTATTTTTTCTTAAAATTCTTAAAGAATAATCTTTAATAAAATCTATTTTTTTTGAAGAAGCTAAACTAATTAATAAAATCTATTTTATTTTAATCTATACAATGTGTAGTCGATATCTGTCAAATTAATTTGTTTTTTCTATCCTACGTTTGTGATTTTTCTTTCTTTCAATCCTATGTTTGATTGATAACATTTTTTTTTACCCCATGTTTGATTGATAGTTAATAGTTCTTTAATTTATTTTAAGGTTAAATATATTTTTGGTCCTAATAAATATACTAAATTTTTATTTTTAGGGACAAAAAGTGGTGACTACAAATTTTATAGGGACTAAAACTCGAAGGAAAATTTTAGACGGATTAAAACGAAAAAATTAATATGTTCATAATTCATAAAGATAAAAAAACATATTTAACCCTTCATTTTATTCTACACAATCTCTCACTTTTTTTCGAATGATACTTGAACTCTCACATTTTGAAAATTCAAACAAATCCAAAATCATATGAACCATATGATATGCTAGATTAAATCATTTGACAATTTTAGATGGATCCTATAAAAGGACAAACAAAATCGCATGAGCGATGAATATGAACACTAACGTCTGTTTAGCAAAAAGAATGAATCAATGGAAAAGAAAACACTTACGTATGTTTTCCTTCACCTATCAAAAATTAAAAATAAAATAAAATAACGTACGCTGTGATGAATATGAACAGTGTTGCAAAAATGAATGGAAAAGAAATGATCACGATCTGGTTCTTATCCTTCTGGCACTGTTCCTTAATCATACTTAAGCTAAATAGTGGCTATATATCTTCTATAAATATGTACCACTTCACTTGCCCCATCATTCATTACATATAGTTGTGGTATATTTTTCATGGCAATGCAGCGAGTTCTTCGTATGAAGGGTGGTGCGGGAGAAACAAGCTATGTAAAAAACTCATTAATTCCGGTATTACGATCTTCTCTTTCATTTTTGCTGCAACACAACCACCACTACATGCATTAACAATGATAAGTATTTTTTAGGTTCACAAATTTGACATAAAACTGTGGTTGTTGCGTACGATATAGTTTTTGATTTGTGTTTGTGTGCGAGTTGTATAAGTGAAATATTATGGACAATCTGTTTTTGACACTTTTTTTAACATTAATTATTTTATTGATTAAAATCAACTTAAATCCTACTACTTTGTGTGAAAGTCAATTCTAAAGTGTGAGATATCCACATTAATTTTATCCAATAAAAAAGTAAATGTTTAAAAACGTGTTGAAAGAGATTATTTTTAAATATCTAATAGTTGGTCTAATAAGTATATGTATTTATTTTTTTCTTCACGTTCGCTCGCCTATTTCACTTCCTTGTTCAACGCATATTTTTTTTTGAAGGGAATATGATTATAGCATTTCATTAGATATTAAATTGTTAATACATTTGGAACATAATCAAAAATACGGAAGCTAGACTCGGAAAGGGTTGTCTTTGCTAATTCATGGACAACCTCATTCGGTTGCCTCCTAGAAAACTCAACATGAGAGTTTGGTAAATAAAGAGAACAATAGTGCCTATTACTATCCATAATGACCCCAAATTCTGTGATATCACCATTACCTCGATTAAAATAGTCCGCTACACGCTTTGAATCTACCTCAAATTCCACATTTTGTAGTTGTAGCTCATGAACCCAACTGATAGCGTGATGCAGCCCCAATGCTTCTCCAACGTTTGTTTCGTCCACTCACAGACACACACCAATATTATTCAATATATATGAAATAATGACCCAAACAAATTTTTTGTGCAGAAAAAGGCAATAATGAAGGTGAAAACTTTACTTGATGAGAATTTGAAACTGATGATATCGGAAACAGCTTTTAATAGTTGTTGGAAAGTGGTCGATTTAGGTTGTTCATCAGGACCAAATGCACTTATGGTAGTCTCAAATATCATGAAAGTCATTGATAAAATTAGCTTAAGCTTAAATCATGGGCTACCAGCATTCCAAATTTACCTCAATGATCTATATGAAAATGATTTCAATACCATCTTGAAGTTGCTACCTGATTTCCACCAAAGCATACACCAAGAAAGAGGAGACAATCCTGGAGCATGCTTCATAAATGCAACACCAGGGAGCTTCTATGGAAGACTGTTTCCCAATAATTACATAGATTTTTTTCATTCTTCCTATTGTGTCCATTGGCTATCACAAGTAAGTTGCACCAAACCAAATAGTCTTAATTCATCAAATATTGGAAAAATTGAGTTACTAAGGTAATTAGAGACATAAATTATAATGATTTTTTTTCAAATTTTTCCATCCCAATTTTTTTTATTTTTTAACCAACAAATAAGAATTTTATTAGAAACTAGCATCAAGACAGACATTGTTTTAAATTTAGTTAAATATGTCTAATTAGTTTAGATATATTTAACTACCAAAATGATTATTGAAATAAAAAATTTGGAGATCATAAAAAAGGATAAGAAAATCTCTTTTGATAATATTGTTGTAGTATAAATATTTATAGACTCGGCATTTTGAATGCACTCTCATAGTCACTTAGAAAGGGTTGAAGAGGAAACTCAATCATTTAGGTGTATTTATACATTTAATTTATATTGTTTTATTTTTTAATGGTATATTAGGCACCAAAACATTCAACCAAGAAAGCAGAACCACTCATCAAGGGTAATATCTACATAACAAGAATGAGCCCTCCATCAGTGTATGAGGTTTATGTTGAGCAATTTGGAAGAGATTTCAAGAATTTTCTGAAGTCACGCTCCGATGAACTAGCATTGGATGGTGTGATGGTACTAACTTTAATTGGGAGAGAAAAAAATGGTGAAATTACTTCTTATGAGGTACTAAGCATGGTACTCAACGAGATGGTACAGGAGGTAAATATGATTAATATATGTTTGATAATTAATCACTATAAAAGCTTAGTTAAACAGTTCAAAATAGTACGCACTTATAAATAGTCTATTTTTTTTAGAGAAAAGAAACGACAAATAATCGTTGAAACTCACACATATAAGTCAACTCACACATACAAGTTGAGGTCGGAGTTTAAACCTAGATCACAGCGTTTGGTTTAACAATTTTGAAATTTTAATCGGACTCGTGGACAAGATAGTACACACACTTTAGATGCCCCAGCCGCTTCTTACAATTATTTTACCTTTGAAATTTAATAACGATAGAAGATATAATACAACTATATAACTTGACCCTAAAAAAACTATATAACTTGACAATTAATATCATATATAATTTTGTAAAATAAAAATCATATATAAAGATATTAATTAGTATCTTTGTTAATATAGTATTTATGTTTTCAATTGATCATCATATTATTGGATGATCTAGATACCGGAATAAAAATAATGTTTTGTTTTAACTTATGATTTGCCTTTTCTATAAAATTACCTTGTAGGGTTTAGTTGAAGAAGCAAAATTGGACATGTTTAATTTGCCTCTATATCATCCAACTATAGAGGAAGTGAAACAAGTGATCGAGGCAGAAGGATCTTTTACCCTTCAAACATTGAAGACTTTTAAAATCGGTTGGGATGCAAACCTACAAGAAGATATTGTTGATCATGTCGTTGATAGCAAAATGAGAGGAGAGTTCATTGCCAAGTATCATAGAGCTTGTTTTGAATCTCTTTTAGTCTCTGAGTTTGGTGAAAATATCATGGATGAATTATTCTCAAGGTTTGCAAAGCTAATTGCACAATTCATTGAAATAAAGTCACCAGATTTTTTCAATATTGTGTTGTTTATGACCAAGTGTCCTTAAAGAAGGTCGATGAATGTTACCACATTAATATGAATTAGAATAATGGATAAAGATATTTCCCAGACATCAAAGAATAAGGAATAAAAGTACTACTTGGTTAGGTAAGTGTTGTCCAAGTGAAAATTTTCTCAATGTTGGAGAATATCTTATTCAACAAGAAAGATTTCAATGTGAAATCATTAGAATGTGAATATCAATATGAAATCGGTTATACTTATTTTCATCTCCTTCAACACTTTTCTACTATAAGTTTACGCCTTGTAACGAGTACATTATATTTTCAGCTATGGAGAATTGTGAGGTGTTATTTGGTCACTTGATAGGAATAACCTAATTGGTGAAACATTTTTTTAATTAAGACTAAATTGAAACATATAATACGCTAAGACTAAAACAAAATATAATTAATTTTTTATTTTATATAAAATTAATTTAGGGAAATTAATATTCCCTAAATATTCGGAATTCTACTAAAAACAATTAGGCAAATTTTTATTTACCCATCAACAAAAGGTGAGTAGAATTATCCATGTTAATCTCACATTAATGAAAATCATGTATTTGTTTTCAACAACGTTAATTACTTTCATTATTTATTTATTTATTAAGATTGATATCTTTCTTTTTTTCATCAAGAGTAGTATATCTTTATTTTTTTCATCAAGAGTCTATAAGACAATTAATTCAGTTATTTTGAAGTTAGTGTGCCAACTTCTTCAACAAAGTGAAATAAATTACACACTTATTTTTTGATAAGACATCATATATAGACTGAGAGAGACATTTCTAGCCAAACTTCTCAGATCCAAAATTATAATACACTATAAAATTATATGTAAAGTAATGTAATGACACAAAGTATGCATACGGCCGCTCGCACGCTCACGCACACACATACATGTGTGTCCATGTTTGCGCATAATTCTATAAATTAACATATATGTTTCCTTCTCTACTCAATATGAGGGGGATCCCACACTACTTGATGCTTTGTTATTTAATTTTGCAAGTTCTATAAAAATTAAAAGTACGTTCACAACTTGAAGGGTTCCAAGAAAGAATTCCCATCAAAACATTTTGCATAAAAAAGTTCCATAAAATCTTTTAGCGTAATATCTTTGTAGATTGGAAGGTTTTCTTCTGACAAAAGTTCTTTAATTGGACCATAAACCCTTGATTCATCTTCACTTAAGTTAGCAGAATTCACGAAAAAGCTTGCCATAGAAATTCTTGGGCCAATTTTTTTCGGTAGGACTCGACGATATACACTTACAAACTAATCGTTTGTGATAAGCTGCAACAGGATAAAAAAAAAACTGATGAAACTATATTCACAAACTTTCAATGCATAAGAAATCACTTATTTATATTTTTACCTGTAGAAGGTCTTCGATATTTACAACAAGAGCTCCGTGTAGTGCAGGAACGTCGACCCATCACCTCATGCAGAACTTGAAGACCACCAAGTTGGTCTTGGAGAAGTAGTGTCATGACGTTACCATCTGTGTGCTTGTTGGTACCCATGGTTAGTTCAGGCTCAGAGCAAGATGGATAATAATGTACTTGAATGAACGGTCCTTCAGCACATGTCAAATTTTTTAAGTATGAAGTCTCCAGCCCTAGTGCCTTGGACAACAGTTCAAATATTGTCATTCCCAAATCTTTAATTTTATGAGAGTATTATTGAATCATAATGTCCCTGCAACTAGACAATCAGCTTATCAATAACTATATCTTATCTTATATAATATATTATGATTAGGATTGTTTTCCTTCTTTTTCTTCAGGAGTCTATAAGACAATTGATTCAGTTATTTTGTAGTTAGTATGCCAACTTCTTCAACAGAATGGAATAAATTACACACCTATGTTTTGACGAGACAACACACACACACACACACACACACACACATATATATATAGTGAGAGAGACATATCTATCCAAACTTCTCCGATCACAAATTATAATATACAATGAAATTATATGTAAAATAATATAAGGACACAAAGTACGCATACGATCGCTTGCACGCTCACACACACGTTTGTGCATAATGTTATAAATTAGAGTGGTGATAGATGAACCACCATAGGTGGCACTACCACTCATGTACCACCCTTATGTGGCACATTTAATTAAAACTATAGACAACTAAATATTTGACGCGTGTAACCACGATTTTACAAAGGCGTAACCATGTTTTTTTTCATGCGTTTAAAATTGGTTGTCTATAAGTTTGTCAACCTCAAAACAGAAAACTAATGCAATTAAAAGTCCAAGAAAAATAGAATATCTATCACTTTTAATATTACAGTGATAAATTGAATTAAAATGATGTTGTTTTCATAGCAAAACTATATATAACCAAAAAATTTAAGAGCATAACCTAAATTTTACAAAGGCGTAACCATGTTTTTTTCTTGCGTGCAAAATTGGTCGTCTATAAGTTTACCATGCTCATAACAGAAAACTAATGCAATTAAGAGTTCAAGAAACATAGAATCTATATCTCTTGATATTTCAGTGATAAATTTCCATATAATGGTATTGTTTTAGCAGGAAAACTATATATACCCAAATATTTAAAGTGTGTAACCACAATTTTCCAAACGCGTCACCATGTTTTTCCCCGCGTTCAAAATTGGTCGTAAGTTTACCAAATCACGTTTTATCACAGAAGTTAAGGTATGTTCGACCGTTAACATAAGTGATTAACGACTGCTAACCATGACTTAGGTGATTTATTTTATATTCATGATGGTCTTTAGGAAAACTAACCATATTTCTGATGCATTTAACCACTAAATATCAAAGACGTAACCACACTTTCTTTCCCTTACCAATTTGTCTTTCTTATTATTCCTCCACGTGATATGAGGGAAGAGAATATATTTGGACACACTTGTGAGTAGACTAATGTTAATAAAGTGATAGGTGTAGTATCCTGTAAGTTTGACAGACTTTACAAATACTAACCAAATTGAGGAAGCATTTAACCCATATTTATCAAATGTGTAACTACAATTAGTTTTCAAGAAAAATTTAATTTTGTGGCATACAAATAGTAAATCGTAAAACTTATGGGTCCTCCATGTTTCTTGGAGTCTAAATTGTGTCTTTGATCTAATCTGAGGTTTGCGCGCTTAAAGACAAACACTTCGAAAACCTGGATATAATAATGGTGACGCCTTTTAAATATTGTGGTCACATTGTTCATTGTTTTGGTATCTAAAATTTTAAGATGGAAAAACTTAGTTTTGTGCCATACAAACATAGAATCACAAAACTTATGGGTCATCCATGTTTGTTGGAGTCTAAAATGCGTCTTTGATCTCATATGTGATTTGCCCGTAAAGATGAACACTTTGAAAACCTAGATAAAATAATGGTGACATCTCTTAATAATTGTGGTCACATTGGTCATTGTTTTGGTTATCTAAAATTTTAAGATGGAAAAACTTAGTTTTGTGTCATGCAAACAGAGAATCACAAAAGTGGTCACTACTAATATTTACATGATAGGTTGACTTAAAATGATATAGTTTTCACAGGATAATTTGAGACAACCAAATAATTAAAACATATAACCACAATTTTACAAAGGTGTAACAATCTTTTTTTCCCGCGTTCAAAATTACTCATCTATAATTTTACTAACCTCACAAAAGAACATGGTGACAATCATGGTATTTCTCTGTCGCGACCCTATGTAAATGTGAAAATCTAATATTTAGTCATGTCACTCATGTGTTAATAGTAAAAGAAACCTAAATGGAGCACACTCGTGGTTTTTTTTACTGGTAACAAAGGAACAACCATTTTTTTTTCTCTGTTTAAATTATTGATTGTGATTATTTACTAACCTCATAACATTAAAATAAACCTAAAAAGCACAAGAAAGATAATATGACTATTTACTGATTAAGACTGTTTACTAAGTATGTGATCAAACAAGCTCCTAATTTGAGCTAATAATACATGGTTACACTTTCTAGTATGCTAATACACCATATAGAAGTAACCGATAGTACACATGTAATGCTAAAATAACACAAGACAAGTGCTTAAACTAACACCATTGTTTGCAAAGCTACTTCAACTTCTACCCTGCATAAACCAATTCCATAGAAACACCTAACAACATTTCAAATTAATTGTAGCAATGCATATTATCTACAAGAAATCAAATCCTCATGCTCAGGAAAAACATAAGTGTTATTCCATTTGTGATCCATGCATTGTGAATTTATTTGGCCTTGTAGACAGCTAGATCATCATTAATCACCGAAAAACTCCACCAATCCAGCATAGATAACTAGTTTCGTCTTCGCTCAATCTTCAACATACGAAACTCAACTGCAACTTCTAAAATGCGAAAACTAGAAAGGCAAAATCCTCAATATATAGATTAGAAAATCATCACATGAGCACACCACCTAATACTTCAGCCATGCACTTCACAATCCAATGGAGTTAGCATTGCAATACCAACATCCCAAATTAAACATCTTTCATTGTTTTAACAAAACACATACAAACTTTATTGGTTGCTAACAAATTTCATTTTTCATAAGTCTTCGTGAGTCTTGTGGTAAAACTCTAGTTGGTCATCATCAAAGTGTGTAGCAGAACTAACTAGTATGTCAACTACAAAGAAAAGTTCATGATTATGCTTTTATAAAGACCAAGAACGTAACTATTTGACCGACCACAAAATTAATGCAATAATAAATAATAAATAAACATAAACCTCTTTCACTAACCAGAACTATCTTGCATCCATGCCATTTCACACACACCATCCTTCCATTCACTAGTACCATCTTCCACCCATGCTAGCTACCATGACATTCCAAGGATCAATCTCACAAGGCTATGATCATAACAAGTCACTTGAAGCTTTCATGAGAAAATCAATTCCTCTTCTAAACATCAAAAGAACAACATACCATAAGGCGATCCAGCAACAAAATTTCAATTCAACAAACAATATACTATAATCCAATAAAAAACAAAGAAACATAGCAAAGTCAAATAAATTACATCTCTCACTGCACTAAAATATAGACAACATTATAACATCAGCAATTATACTACACTAAATTCGCAAAAATAAACAACAACACATCAATAAATTCAACAAACAATATACTATAATCCAAATCAATACACTAACATACTATAAGTTCAACACAACAAATGGACTAGCCATTTCACCCTTCCAACCAACTCCACCCTTCCAACCAATTCCACCACTAAATGCCTCTATCCATTACATAAATATCAGACCATCAAGCAAGATGAGTTTCTATTGTTGTGTAATAAAATTATCATCTCTAAATAATTACTCCAACTCACTAGTAACTTAATAAAAAAAAAATATTCTCGCTAAAACACCAAAAGTAACCTTCCTAATATAATTATTAATTTACTCTTACTCATCAAATGAACAAAATACCCCTTACTCTAAAAATGACTAAAATACCCTTTTAGGTCAAAAAAACCACTAATCTCAAATTAAATACGCACAAAGACATAATAAATAATTAAAATAATTCTAACTAAAAACGGACTGTTACACAATGTACGCATACGACCGTTCGCATGCTCACACACACGTTTGCGCATAATGTTATAAATTAACATATATGTTTCCTTCGCTACTCAATAGAGGGGGTCCCACACTATTTGATGCTTTGTTATTTAATTTTGCATGCTCTACAAAAATCAAAAGTACGCTTGCAACTCAAAGGGCTCCAAGCAAGAATTCCCATCAAGGCTTTTTGCATTAAATATGACAAAAGTCCCCACTTTTAAGGCAATTTGGCAGTTGATGACTATGCAATTTTGGGCACGTGGCGTTAATGTGTCATATCTATTAATTAATAGAAAACAAAACAAATTGAAAATTTTGAATTTTTTTAAAATAAAAAATCTGAAAATATATTTAATAAATTAAAAAAATCAGAAAAATTACTTTATACTACCAGTGGAGTAATCAACAACGTTAAATCACACACATGTGTTATAAACATAAAAAAAATAAAAAAATAAACTAAGTTCTAGTATTTATACTAACAATTTAGAGTTTTTAAAAATAGCCTATTCTAAAATCATCTCCTCTAAAGATGTCCACATCATCATAATCCTACTTGGCATTTGTTCCAAAAATTTCTCCTAATTTTTAAATACAAACTTAATAATTATAATTATAATTATAAACCATTTTTTATTTAACATTAAATTGTACATAAAATACATAGTTGGTTACAATCAAATAATTATAAATATAATTATTGTTCCGATTAAAATTTATATGTTACATTAAAAAATTGGTTTGTTACAAACAAATAATTATTAATATAATTATTGTTTCGATTAAAATTTATATCTTACATTAAAAAATTGGTATGTTACAATCAAATAATTATTATTGTAATTATTGTTTCAATTAAAATTTATATATTACATTAAAAATTTGTATGTTACAATCAAATAATTATTAATATAATTAGTATTCAATTAACATTTATACGGTACATTAAAAATTTGGTAGGTTACAAAATTATAATAAATAACTTGAATAAATTATATTTTAAATTTTGGTCTATTACACTATGACAGTAACCTACTAATTAAAATTTTAATTGTAGTAATTAGTTTTTAAGGTTATATAATTAATTTTTATTCGTTACAAAATTATATTACTTAATATTAATAAGATATTATTAAACTTCAAATGTTATGAAGTTAATTTTTTGTAGGTTACATGAAATATAATATAATCGTTTATTGCACATTTTATAATATTAAAGAGGTTGGTAATATTAATTTTAAAACGGTCAAATTAATAATTAATATATATTAACCGTTATGGTACTATTTTTCTATATAAATAGTAGCGCTTTCGGTTACGAGTACACAACAATCACAAAATATAGTTCTTTTTTTCTGTTCTCTGGTCCTCTGATATATGTATTTTAAGTTATTTATGTAATTTTTTCTATTGCAAAGTAAAATGTATACGAAACACAACTTCATCTCTGATGTTTCGTCAAGAAAAACAATCGTGGACATCGGTTGTGAGGGTTGTTCATGCTTGATTTGTTCAAGACTATAAAAATAAAAAACTATCACCTCTCTATGGAGTTGGTTCTAATGGATCGACAGATATTTTTTTCATATCGTTTTAATTTTTTGTATTTTTTTGTTTTAAAGTATAGTGTTTTAATCTTTGTTACGTAGGGGGACCGAATTGATGTGTCAATACGAAGAACATTGATCTATAAGTCTAAGGACTAGCTCCAAGAGGGAATGATGTTCACGATTTCCTCATTTGATGTTGCTTGCAGCAGTGGTTCGTATAAACCATCACGCACCGAATACAAACTGAATTTCAAAGTCAACACAAAAGTGAAAATATCTAAAACTGTTTTGGTCCCAACAAACATGCATTTGTTCTCACCTGCATCTGATGTTTTCAATGATTCTTACAACAACTACTTGGTTGGTAAGTGACTATCACTTTATTCGTATCAATTGAATTATTTGATATTGTTTATTTACAATAACACAATAATAAATTAATTACTTTTTGGTGGAAATAGTTTTATTTTTCAAAATCAATTTTTTTCAACCTTGATTTTTCTCATTCATATATTTTGTTTTCTAATGGTATTTCAATGTTACAAATTATTTTTAAATATTGTATAATTACCTTAAAGGTTGAATTAATAGGTTTAATAATTAAGTAACCGTTTAGATCTGTTTTTTAATGCTAATAAAATATTTTGTTTAATATGATTCAAGTATACATTATATTCTTATAATATTAAATTGAATTTAATCAATATTTTAATTGGAGTCATGACTGGAGTGGGTGTTGAAAGAGAATATGAAAGAGATGGTGGAAAAACTAAAATGAATGCCATTGAACTAGATTCAAATGGCTAAGCTTAATTTTTTGTATGTTTGTTTTTTAAAACATGTATTATGGGTAAGCTTAAATATATTCTTTTGACAAATTTTATGATAGGATTTAATGAATAAGTTTTCTGAAACAAATCCCACAACTCCACAGGTGTGAACTCGAAAGATGTTGTTGACTCAAATTCTTAATCATTTGCACCTACTAAGAAGATAATGTTGCCAATAAATGAAGATTGCGGGACATCTGACGCAATTGTTCAACCGATCAAAAAGATTGTGAAGATAGAGAAATAATATTTTCAAGTGACTTAATTAGTTTAAGTTGTTTATCCATTATGTCAATGTTATGTGTCTGTTTTTAATGTAGTAGAATAAAGTCCATGCCATAGACAATAGAATTACGATTTTCAATTGAATAAATCACTATTGTTGCATGTATTGACACTTCAATGAAAAAATATTTCAGTTTTCATATTATCAATTTACAATTTACTTATGTTTAAACTTTACACAAATCCAAAAATAAATATAATGATTAAATTAAAGATTCTATGGAAAAAGTTATATATTGAATAAGATGCACATTATCTCTCCTAACCCACTTAACCTTTCTAGATTCCTTACTCCCTCCACACAAAAACAAAAACAAAAAAAAAACATTTAAGAATTTAGTGGAAGAAGTTATACTTGTGGGAGCCTTAAAGAAGGGAATAAATTAAACCAACTGAGCTGGGTATTGAAAGAGAATACAAAACATACAATACAAGAACTAAGAAATGAATGTCATTGAATTGAATTCGAATGAGTGACTTTTATTTGTTTTTTCAAAAAAATTAATATGTAATATACTATGGTATTTAATTATAATTTTAATCATTTGTCAATTCATTTTGAAGAGATATCGGTTTGAATGTACTCTCTTCGGATATTATGTTGATGAATTAAACTCTTTGTTTATCTTCCGTTGAATCTGAAAAGGTGATTATGGCAATTTTGTTGGCAAAATTTAAGTTGCTCTAAGGTAAGTGTTTATAACTATCAACTTGATTGTTTAATATGATTGGAAAGTAAAAATCTATTCATTTACTTAAATCATTTTATTTGTTTCTTTAGGGCTAGGAAAATCAATGTTACAAAATATTTTTTCATCAACTTGGATCACGTTCAACCCTGAAATTATAGAGACAAATGAACTAAAAAAATGTATTATTATTTTGGTAGAGAAAACTTTTTGGTCACACTTTACTCATGTCTTTTTTATGCTCCATATTTTGGTCAGGCTTTAACTTCAAAAGGTTCCATATAGATGATATTAGATGAGTTCAGTCTTTATAATGGAAAACAATTATACATTCAATCGAGAGAGTTGGAACATATCTTATACTTTTTTATTCCACGCATTTGGGTTCGTTCGTTTCGATTAGGAACCTTGAGAAAGAGGGATGGTTCTTTTTGAAAAATGGAAAATAATGATTTGGTAATCAGAATCACGGTAAAGTAAAATGACATTAATTTAGAGTGTTTTACTTTGTGACTCTTGATCTCCAATAAAATAAGATTGAAGGAAGATATTAAAGAAAATTGTTCATTTTTTCTCTCTTCATAGATAATTTGTTTCCGAGAAAAATACTATCTCCAATATTTTTTTAGGGACTCTTTCCAATCTTAAATATAAACAAACAAATAACTAATTTCTTTAATCTCAAATCAAATATAACTTACTTTGTTTCTATTTAATGTTGTTTATCCTATGTGGTATTGTAGAAATAATTAGATTCAATAATTTAAGACTTTTGTAACAAAAAAAAAACCCAAGACTTACCGGAAATGCAATTATTGCTATGATCACAACTCAAGCTTCTCTATCTGGTAACCTTACAAAGCTAACAAATGGTCCAACTATCTCTGATTTTGTTATTTTGAAAGCATATAGAATGGATACTCATAATCAAAGAAGACTAAAATTATTGAGGTTATTTGACAATCACCTATCCATAGTTGGATAAAGTGTATTATTGAGGTTATTTGACAATCACCTATCCATAGTTGGATAAAGTGTAACACTGATGGCATAACTTAAGGCAATCCAAGATTAAAAGTTTATGTAGGCACCTACAAAAACAATATTGGAGATAGTATTGGTTGTTTTGTTTCAGACCTTGCAATTTGTAATGCTCTGTTTTCTTACATTATGGCAGTCATCCTTGCAATGGAATGTGCTTACCAGAAAAATTGGCATAATCTTTGGATTGAAAGTGATTTAAAATTGGTTACCTTAGCCATCAAGTAATTCAAATTGTTCCTTGGCTTATCAAAAATAGATTGCTTAATTGTCTTACTCTATTGCAATTAATGAATTTCATGATATCTTATATGTTCAAATAGGAAAACTATTGTGCAGATATGTTGGATACTTTAGGCCTGCCTATCAATAATTTTATTTAGTGATCTTTCACGCATATTCAGATTAGGAAAGATTTAGTTAAGAATAGACTAGGTCTTCTATGTTATAGATTGTTTGAACATTTTGAGGGTTTGGTTTGCCCCCCTCCTTTTTTTGGATCCTACTTTTCATTTTAATACATCTATGGTGTGTCATCCATAGGCCGTCAATTTATAAAAAAATATGTTATCTATCCTAAAATATATATTTTAATTCATATAAGTTTATTTTGAATGGCTTTTATATTCTCATGAAAGAAAGTTTTAATATATGACACTTTTGAGAATGTTGTATTATTTATGAAACCGAGAATAATAATTGATACAACTAAATTTTTGAATTTAGGTATTTTTGTTTATAATTGAGATCAGAGAGAGTATTGAAATTAAGTAATTTTTTTTTATTAAGAGTGGAAAATTAAAACATAGGTAATCATATCCATTTGATAAATGAATATATAAACAAAGCTAATATGAACTCTTACTAATTGGTTAATTTTTTAGGAATATATTAATTATTTATAGTGTTTTTATCTTTTAGGCTTAATTGTACTTTTGTTAAATATTTTATCAGTTTCACAAAAATAATCATCTCTTTATAAAATTTAACATTTTTTATCTCAATAAATGATGATTTATTGTTTCAATTTTAAATATGAAGATAAAATATACATAACACCGAAATTATGGATGAAAAGAAACAAAAACAATGATATTTAAAAAATCTGTTAATATGTAAAACCTGTTAAATAATTTTAAATAAAATGTATCATGTGCTTGGTATGGGGCGTTACACTAGTATTTAACACATCCGGGTTGTATAATTTGGATGTTTAAGAACTCTACATAGATTTTTTTTCATAGAATTCTACATAGATTTTCTAAAATCTATTTCGAGTTTGCAAAGTAAATCCAACTACAATGGATTCTCTCCATTTCCTAAATTACTATAGTTTGAAAATACAAAAGTGTGACAATAAATAAGTTAAAATCTCTTTTATAAACTCAAAAAAATTTAAAAAATTTAATAATAGAGAGGATAAATGAAGAAAGAAAATGGAGAGGATCACATAACTCAACTACAACAAGGCCAAATTGATTTTAGTGAAACAAGTTTTTTGTCGGTTTCTCAATCCACCTCTTTTTATAGGCTCAGATAATTTGGAATTTAAACCTCAATCCTTACAAATTTCAACGTTCCTCCATAAAATTTTACTTTTACTCCTTTTCAATATGATATTTTTGCAGATTGTACAATATGACATCTTTTAATGAATAGATTTGATCTGAATCTCGAAACTTATAATTTTTTTTCTTAGTATTTTAACTCAATTTTGACGGGCTTATGAGAATATGGAGAGGCGAGAATATCAAGTTTCTTTTGCTCAACGATAGTTTCTTTTGTTATGTGCAGCCTTTTCATTCATATTTCATATTTATCAACAAGGAGCAAGATAATTTTTTTACAAAGAAGGTAAAACTAAAAACTAAACATTAAAAAGATATCAAGCTGTTGAAATAAACCAAGACAAGAATGCCATAGCAGCAGAAAATTAATATCTATCACATAATTTTGTAGGATAATGTGATCTGTCGGCTTCATGCAGAAGATCTGTGACACACTCTATTTAACATGTTGCAGCTAATAGATATGGCATTTCCTGCATTATAAAAATTATATCATTAATTAAGTTGCAAATTCACAAATCTAAGCTTTGTTTCTTCTTCCTTCTGTAGATATTAACCTATGAATTTTCTTTATGGACACACAATTATCAAAGACTTGTGTAAAAAAAGTCTTCTATATATTATATATTTAAAACACATGAGAGTAACATACCTTCCATAAAGATTTATATGACCAATAGCTGCATAAACATACATTCCATAAAGATTTATATGATCAATAATTGTTAATTGTTTGCC
>Ga0228710_1004459_pt1 | contig 22100 bp, 10 predicted proteins | sample MedpolnodulmetaG_FD_177995 | JGI IMG/M metagenome (GOLD analysis project Ga0228710, IMG submission 177995) | Root nodule microbial communities from Medicago polymorpha collected in Santa Monica, California, United States - pink nodules | ecosystem: Host-associated > Plants > Roots > Nodule...
AAAAAAACTCCGCTATTATACCACTAACATCTTATATGCCCATAAAATGGTGTATCTAGTCTATACTATAGATCAAATGCATTAACTGTTCAATGACTTTTAGAAAGAGTTTTTTGTTTATAATATTGACCGGAACGAGCACTCATTGAAATTTGTGACGTTTTCTTATAAATAAGACCAAAATAATTTTTGAAATTTATTTAATTGATACTCAATAGAAGAAAGAAAAAATGGATATCAATTAGTGATCATCTCTCTCCCACAAATGAATCACACAATTAAAATATGAAAGAATATAGGTAAAAGTTGATCCCATAATTGAAATGTAATGATGTAAAGTTGTTAATGTAAATAATTTAGTGGGTATTTTTTAGAGGTGTTGGTTTGAATAATTGAGTTCTTAATAAGTACATTAATTAAAAAAATTATAAGCAAATGTACACGTGGCATTCATTTAAATTTTTTTTTTTATTTACTATCATTGTGGAGCTCTTAATAATATGTATGTCGATTTATCATAATAATAATACATACATACATCGGATTAATTATTTGAATATGCTAATATGAATTAGATCTTTAAATAGATTAATATGTTACATAAAACTTTGTAAAATGTCGGATTTAGACTTAAAAATAGTCCTATGACATGATACAAATTAAGACTAGGCATTGAATTCTCTGAAGATGTCAAATTTAAACCTTGTAAAATTTAACTAAGTCAAGTGTATTTTCATCCCGCCTATCCAAGAGGTATCAACCCGTTTAAGAAAAACAAATGTCCCGCCATAGATTCAAAGATTAATCCAAAAGCAAGTCAAAAAGACTTCAACCATAAAGATATCTCAGAGCGTTGGTGAAATGTCGAAAACTCGTACTCCCTTCAGTCCTTGTTATAAGAAACAATTGATTTTTTAGGTTCATTATGTAAATGATGTATTTAGTCTATATTTATTACGAGATGCATTAATTATTCAATGAACCTAAAAAAATCAATTGTTTTTTATAATAAGGACCGGATGAAATATCACATTTGGTTAGAAAAGAAAATGATTTATTTTAGAAAGGTATATTTTTCTTTCTCAAAGTTATAAAACAGAGAATGAGATACAATCAATGTAAGTAAGGACTCTCATGCAGATCTTTGTGAAAGATTTGAGATGAACATTGAGTGGCTCTTTCTACTTTATACTCCAACTAAGTTAGATCGCCATCGTTTAACTAAACTGTCCCTCGTCACTGTTCTCAATGATCTAGTCTCATTTTCTATCAATACCAATGAAAATGAAATTTCATTTAGGTAACCTATAGGCGTTTCTTATTTTGCCATTTTTAGAACAGAAAAAGAAAATAAGCATGATTGCATAGGCATGACTAGCTAAGAAGAAGAGCAACATAAAAAGAAAAAAAGAGAATTATCTTGCATTCAACTACTACTATTCATTTTTAGGAAATGCTAATGAATGTTCTTAAAACAATTGTTAAGAAAATAAATTTAGAAATTTAATATTGAAAAATTGGTGTAGTCAACAAATCAACTTTTTGAAAATGCAAAAAATGTTATTTCCAATTTATAATTTTCTTCCTTAAAAACATTGACCTTTTATTTTTTATAATAGTAACCATTTTTGTTTTTCAAATGTAGTATCCATAATTAGAGATATTTTAATTTTTTGGCCGAATTTTTTATTTTTATTCTTTATAATTAACTTTGTATATCAAATTATACTTATGAAGTTTTATAAAAGAGCAAATGGTCACTTTAGTCTCTGACTCTGCACCTCGCTGTCATATAGGTCCCTGACTCAGAATTAAATACAAAGAAGTCCCAGACTCTGCACTTCCGTTATCACTTTAGTCTCTGGCGTTAAATAATTATGTTAAGTGTGTCACAGGGACTAAAGTGAAAGTAAAAAATGGTCAACTTAGTCTCTGAATCAAAAATCAATATCCCCAACTTAAATCTCAAATCCCTAAATGTCATCCCTAAAAAAAATATACACTAATACGTGACTTTTTTCTCTTGTAAAAAAAAAAGTGACTTTTTTCTAAACATTGTAGATTTTTTTTTTCTTCAGTTGTATAGAATATTGTATGTTATATAAACTGTATTGAAAGTTTTATGCATTTTTTGTATGCTTAATGGTAAAACTTTGTCCACAGTGTTAAACAACAATTGTGTCAAAAAATAAAATTATGTTGATATTATTAATCTTAATTTTTTTATTTTAAATAAAAGAACTATATTTAACCAAAAACAAAATAAAAATGTTATATTAATATTGTCAAATAAGATAATAAATTATGGATTTGAGATTTTCAATTTAAGGGATTTAGGGATGACATTTAGGGATTTAAGATTTATGGATTTGAGATTCAAGTTGGGGATATTGATTTTTGGTTTAGGGACTAAAGTGACAATTTTCTACTTTCACTTTAGTCCATGTGACACACTTAACAGAATTATTTAACGTCAGAGACTAAAGTGATAACGGAAATGCAGAGTCAGGGACTTCTTTGTATTTATTTCTGAGTCAGGGACATATGTGACAATGAGGTGCAGAGTCAGGGACTAAAGTGACAATTTGCTCTTCATAAAATAACACTTTAATTTGAAGGTAAAACCATTAGAAGTAGTGGATGTGTTCATGGTTCAATTTAAATTGAACGAACCAATTAATCAGAGACAAACATGAGCCTATTTTTTTGAGAGATGGTGTCTGAATCGACCGCCAACACGGACAAGATTCACGTATCAACAACCCCTGCGACAAATCATATCAGCTCTTTCGAACCCAAGAAACCTCGGACACCGGTGGTTTGTATCCATCCATAAATACATGTTAACATATTGGCTGCAACATAACATTGGTAGCATAAAAAAAATAAAATCGTGATGCTTGCATTAAGGCTGTGTCGTCACCATTGGTACAAACTGTTTTAATTTATTTTTTAAAAATAAATGGTTTTTATTATCAAAATTATTTTTGGTATATTTTATTATCAAAATTTGGATTAATGTTTTTGTTTTATTAACTTTCGACCCGGATAAATTTCCCCCTATGTATACTTTATTTAATTATTTCTGACATCCTTTATTTAAATATACCGAAGTGTCATCCTTATTAAATTTTCCCCTATGAATGGTTTAGAGAGAGACAGGAACAAAGGCATCAAAGACACTGAAGCCAAAGGCACCGAAGTGCTACCCATGTTCGTAATGCTTATCAAATTTGTGCAGAATACATTTGAACATGTTATGCATGTGATAGATGATTGGAAGCTTGCACAAGAATTGTGTCGAACCACAAGAACAACAACTATCGTTGTTCCACCAGAACCAGAGAATATCCACAACGCACGATGGCAGTGACCCGCCCGAAGTTGACTTAAGTGTAATCTTGATGCATCTTTCTCATCTGCCGATAATAAGGTTGGTATCAGCATGTTTATTTGTGATGTTGAAGGGTGCTTTGTGTTAGCAAAAGTCACATGGTTTTCTGCATTATGTTCGGTTGATGTCGGTGAAGCGTTAGGATTCTCTCGAGCGTTGTAGTGGTGGCTGATTTGGGTTTCGATAACACATATTTTTCTCTTGATTCGAAGATTTTCATCAATGTTTTTAGAGTAATAAATTACACTGTCATCCCCTCAAAGATGCTTGAATTATACTCTCCTCCCCTCTTATTTAAACCATATAAGAAAATATTTCACTCTCCTCCCTTGAGAAAGCTTGAATTGCATTCCCTCCCCTCTTATGTTAAAATTTACGCTTTACTCCCTCAATAATTTTTTTATTTATAATAATCTAGCAAAAAAAATCTAACACACTTCGAAGAAAAATAATATTGTGGGTCCAATTTAATATAATCAAATTTTGAATACATATTTTTCACTATTTTTATTCACAATTTCAGTAACATATAGTTTTAAACCCTATTATAAAATATGAAACAACCTAAAATAAAATTAAAATATGTGAAAAAATGACTAAAGTCGATTAAGTATGGTTATTTAAAAGTAATTTTTTTACTCCAAATTATAAAATTAATATCAAAATATTTAAATTTAATTATCATTGACATTTAAATTATAATGAAACAAATTTATTTATTTTAAAATGGTGATTTAAAATATAAAAATATTTATGTTAAAATAGATTAAAGTATAGTGCATATTTAATTATTAAAGGATGAGTTGTAATTCAAGCATCTTATAAGGAATGGAGTATAAATTTTACTTGTCAAGGGAGGTGAATGTATATTTTAACATAAGAAAAGATGAAAGTGTAATTCAAGTTTCTCTTAGGGGAGGAGAGTGTAATTTGCTCATGCTTTTAATGGTGAAAACAATAATAACAACGAGTTTGATAGTATCAGTCACCATTGTAGACAGTTATTCAATATATCTTTTAACGATTTTAAGGTTGAGTTTAGCCAGAGACAAACAAATGATGGGGTCGTTGATGAATCAGCACAACCCCATTAGAAGTTAGCTTCCAACTATTTATTGATGTACCGTCTTATATTAATATTTTATTATCCAAATGAAATAAGATGAATGTTTTTTCCTAAAAAAAATAAGCTTGAATCACCTTTACAAATGATGGGGTCGCTTATGAATTAGCACAACCCCATTAGAAGTTAGCTTCCAACTATTTATTGATGTACCGTCTTATATTAATATTTTATTATCCAAATGAAATAAGATGAATGTTTTTTCCTAAAAGAAATAAGCTTGAATCACCTTTAAAAAAAAAGCTTGAATTAGTCAAGAAAAATAAGCTTGAAGTACACAAAAGAGGCGAAAAAATCTTGCAAAATTTCTATTTCCTAAAAACATAATGTCCGCAAAAGAAGCAAAGTCAAATTGAACCCATACCATAAACTTGGGGGTAAGCTAGAATACACATGTCCTGATCCAAATTTGTAGAGCTCTTTCTGCTACCCAACAATGAATAGTAGAAAACAAATTCCAATAAAAAAAGTCATCATTTTATTAATATAGTTGGCATGGCTCAGTGCTCACTAGTCAAGCAAAATTGGTAAGATGCAGGAAAAAGACCACAAAAATTAAAGTTCAACTTGTTATTATAAACACTCAATATTCATTTCATTTGTTAGATTCTATTTTACTCTATGTAAAATACAAAATTGTGTATTTTTAGCCCTACCAAATGACTAAAAATGTGTAAATAAATTATTTGTAGGACTAAAATTGAACTATAATAATTTTATAAGAACAAAACATATTTAACACTCTACTATCTGAACATTTTTGTAAATGTTACTAAAAAGTTGAAAGCAACAATGATACAGATTCATAGGAGAAAGGATAGTTTTGTAAATATCCACTACCATGGTCTCTCTATAGTTGAACAGAACTTCAGCTGGAAATTTCAAACTTTAGCTTAAATGTCTCATCATATTAACATGAGTGAAACTCAGTAATATATATAATGCCACCAATTTGCTATCTATTCCATGTTAAAAATGGAAGAAAAAAATTGTGTTTTCCTAAGTATGTTGAAAGTTGGAACATAGAAATAGTGAGAGAAAAAAAAATCATATTTCATGTTAAATAAATACTAAAAAACCTCATATCAAAACATGTAAAATTGAACCTCTAGTTCACAAGTGCCTAAACAACACTTCTATAAAAAAAAATAGCTGGCCACCAACCTATTTTATTTAGCTACAATTAAACTTAGAAGATTGTTCACATTTTTCTTATACCTCAGCCACTTCTAATCTGCATCAAATGACTACTTTTACCTCCTTATTATTTCCTCAGGACTATTTTGGCCACTTTGTTTTCTCTTTTCTCTCCATGTCTCCCCCCACTGTTTGGCCTCTGCAAGAGCTTGCTCTCTTAGTGAATCTTTAACCAAAATCATCGTTGTTTCATTGGGGGATTCGTCGTGCTCCACCTCTCCTGGGCTAACTATTTCGGATGCTTTTGGAACATATTTCTTGGATGACAAGTAATCTAGGGCGAGTACTATATCGCCTGCAGAGGGCCGGAGACGTGGATCTTCTCGAAGACACATGCGTGCCATTTCAAGGGCCATCCTTAGACCTGATATAGGGTAGTAACCTTGCAAATGTGGATCTACCAATTTTAGAAAACTCCTTTTGTCTCTGAACAATGGGCGTGCCTACACACATTAGGAAACCGAGTTTTGTTAACAATTTTAGTTTTGCAGTTAAAAGCAAAAACATAAAATAAAAACAGAAACCGATTCTTGAAATTAAGATTTGCTTATAGCTGATTAACGCAAGCAATTCAAGAAATAATATATTCATATCACTCAAATTTTGAGAAAATGTTTGTTATTAAACAAGGCGAAAAAGGGAAAATTATAAACATATATGTAATTACCCAATCAACAAGATGCTTGTCATGGGCACGAGTTTCATCATACGCTCTACGTCCAGTAATTAGCTCCAATAACACAACTCCAAAACTATAGATGTCAGATCTCATTGTTAATTTTCCAGTAGTTGCATACTCAGGTGCACAATAACCATGTGTTCCCATGACTCTAGTAGCAACATATGATTGATCTCCAGTTGGACCGAATTTTGCAAGGCCGAAATCAGAAAGCTTTGGATAGAATCCTTCATCCAATAATATGTTGGATGATTTCAAATCTCTATATATAACAGACGGCTCCGCTTCATGGTGAAGATAATTTAGTCCTCTTGCGGCCCCTACAGCTATCCTCATTCTCGTATTCCAATCGAGCGGTTCATTATCCGGCAAAAGATCTACAAGTGACCGCGACAAAATTGTAACTACTACAATATAATATAAGTGGAAAGATAAATTGAGCCTTCAAATAAATTTCCTTTCATTTTGATTTGTGAGGGGATTGAGTAAGCGTAGATAGATGGAGTAACTAGTAATAAGTAACATTTCGATGTAAAAAGAAGCTAAATGTTGCATTACATTACCATGGAGATGAGATTCTAAGGATCCCAAAGGCATGTATTCATAGACAAGAAGTCGTTGATCTCCTTCCGCGCAGTAACCAATCATACTAACAAGGTTGGGATGGTGTAGAAGAGAGAGCATGAGAACTTCCACTAAAAATTCCTTCTCACCTTGGAAACCAGTTGTATCAAGTCTTTTAACAGCTACAGCCTGATCAAATGTTCCAAACCTTTTAGTTTAATAAAATAGTTAAATCGTGTTGCGGATCAGTTTACAAGCATTGCATAGAAGAAGCATGTAAAAAAATCATCCATCCTTTGAATTATACCTGACCAGTGCTACCTAGCTTTCCTTTGTAAACAGTTCCAAATCCACCTTGTCCAATAAACATTTCATCCCTAAAATTTTTAGTTGCCGTCGCAAGTTCTCTGAAGGTAAATATTTGAGACTTATTAGAAATGTCGGTATTCTCTGCTGTAGTAGCTTCTGATCTCCGTTCTGTATCAAACCATATTATGTCAATTGCAGTACATGTGTGTATAAATTTTCAAATTCAATCAAGCTTGCGATTGTCTAAGAATGAATATTACATACACCTCCAAAGTCTAAACTACTGCAACAAAAGTCTAAAAATCATATTCCTCCTTCATTGCAACAATAAATCATATCATGTGTGATAAAAAGGAAAGATGAATTGATAATCTAAATCGACATAAGATGTTTAAACCACTATTCTGTAACTAGACAAATTATATGTAATGTGTCCACATATCTAGGCGGCACTTTTTGGAAGCAAAATATGTATGACTTTTGGAAGTAAAATTGAAAATCTCTAATTAATTTGTATTATTAAGTAGACATTTAAAATATAGCTGCAGGGGTGAGGGGTAGAAAATATGCAGAATCTATTGCTGGACTTGGACCTGTCTTTCAGCTCAAGACAAGCACCATATATGATTCTCTTCAGAAAATTATCATGTGAAAGAATGACAGTAAAGAAGTGTAACTAGAGCAAAGCAATGATAAACTCGACAGAAGAAATTGAGAGTTGGAGCAACCAACGAGTTTCCACATTAAGCAGACAAACAATTAAGCAATTCATATGACAAAGTTTTCTTCAGAATTGATATAAGGCGTGAAAGTTGAGGAGCTATAAAAGAAGGAATTTTTTATAATGAGTTGAAGCAAATATGTGCTCAATCACAAGGAGCTCTATTGAAAAGATTTTAAAAATGTACCTATGAAGAGCCATTGAAAAGATTTCAAAAATTCATTTTGTAGTAGAGTTGTGTTATTTAAACATCAAAATACTAACACCATATATATTTATCTCTATCTTTCTCTTACTTTTCGTCTAGTATAACTTGCACGCATTTCAAAAATACACAAAAATCAAAGGACACCGTATTTGACATCAAAATTTTGATGTTAAAACATCATTTCTTTTATTTTATCCTGAAAAGAGTCAAATGACATGTGAAAATTCACCTTCCCTAAAACGAAAACAATTTGGAAAGACCATCAGAATACTACTACCACTGCTAGAACTTAATATTATGCTAATGCTTCTTTTAAATCGGAGTCAAAAGAGCATGGTAATCCAAAAGGGAGCATTTTAAATGGTATGAAAATGAAATTGACCCTAAACCCTAATGTGTTAATTTGTGTATATGAATATTCTTTTGCAAAATGTGTGCTTTGTCAGCTCTAAACAAAAAATTACCCTAAGATAACAACAACCAAGACCATTTAAGAACTATAAACACAAAATGTCATTTTTTTGATTACTCAAACTTAACAAGCCAATTTGTCTAAAATATTGACATAGTAGATATATGATGGAAACATAAAAACTGGAATTTATGAAGGATAATCTAACATAATAAACGGTTTAAACCTAAACCCATCAAAATGAAATTAAAAACAAAGAAACAATTAAAAACAAAAAGAACATAATAATTAAACATATTCTGAAGAAAAAAATGTACCTAAAGATCTTCCAGAAACAGAAACAGTGCTCCCAACAGATTTAAGGTTCTTTTCATCGTCCTGATCATTGAGGTTCTTCCCTTTTCCCTTCTTTCTAGACCCAAAACATGGGCAACGACCCATCACCTCTAATCACTAGAATTCAGCACAAAAACAAAACTTTTTCTTGTCTTATTATGAAACAATGCCACAAATGTAAAACTTTGAAGATACCAAACTCTGATCAGAGGTTAAAACTTAAAACATCATTGATGGTGTTGAATGCGACATTGTAACAACACATTATTGTTACCATAACAATGTATGATATTCATATGTGTTTGTGTTTTGGTTAATGTGGTTGTTTGTAAAAAAAAGAGAAGAAATTGTAGATTATGATGAGATTATTTGTAGAAATAGCAAATTTTTTTGGATTTGGATAACAAGGATTTGAGAAAATATTTAGGATTAAATTAACTGTGATGATGATGTGCATGCTCTCCAATTGTTTCGTGTCTCGTAATTTGTTTCCAAATCTGTCTTGTTATAGGTACCATATTTGTCTCTTTTAGTTGTTGATCTTCATTGCTGAAATTAATGTTGGTGACGTATCATATTTCCAACATGTTTTTTTACTGGATAAATATGTTGTTAATAGTATATCTTTTGTTAATTTGTTGAAATAATTATATTGTTAATATATCTTTTGTTAATTTGTTAACATAAATATGTTGTTATCTTTTGTTAGTTTGTTAAAATAAATATGTTGTTAATATAACAAAAAGTAGTTTCTTTTATAAAACTAAAATAAAAAAAATAGTTTTTTCTATAAAAATAAAAAAAGAAGCTAAAACAAATGAACTATAAATCAACTCGATTTTGGTTCTATTTAATTTATAATTTATTTTATTTTTAAGGTGTTGCTAACGAGTGTCATGTGGCACTCTTTAAGGATTCTTAATAAAGAAATCATTCTTTAAAAAAAAATCGAAGATTTCGATTTTCAAGACAATAAATACACATATATTGATAAAAACTTACCACTTTAGATGCTTAAAGAGTGTCTGAAGGCACTCATTAGCATTTTGCTTATTTTCATTCATATGGAAAATGGAAGTATTATTATTGTTTCTTGTCTTGGTGTAATATTTACTGCATTTTTAGTATCACCATAGGTTGCACCGTAGAAGTGCCCCTTTCATAATCACAATAAACCACCATGATTTTACAAAAGTTACGGAGTGTAACATATGCAAAATCATGATTACTCACCTAATTTTTGCAAATTCACCGTGGTTCTAAACATGTGTGAAGTAATTGCTTAGATGTTTAAAAATGTATAATAGATATTTCAATTTATACCAATCAGTGAGGATCTTGACTGGCCCGATTGGGGTCCCGTTAGCGTGGAGTTTTCCTCGCATGAATGAGGACAAGGGAGAAAATCTCTCAGACTGTCGTTTGGAGAAGACAGAGATATCTCCCTCGCTCAAGGGAGACCCCATCCCTTATTTTATATTTTTTAGCAACCCATCCCTAATTTAAAAAAAAATTATCCTTAAAAAAATTATATTTAAGTATTTCAAATGTTATATTTAAAAAACTTCCAAACTAGTATTTATTAAAAGTCGATCTTTATCAATGAATTTAAGGGTAACATTAAACATTTTATACTGAAAAAACGTGTTGATATGGATAATTTATTTCAATATAAATATGTGGATTTTTGTATCATGTGCAAACTTGATATAATTCTATTAGAAAAAACTTTTAAACGAGTTTTTGTTTATAAGATTCGATCAAAAAAAATATAGATAAGAAAAATATATTCGGAAATAACAATATCATATGAATAAAAACAACAGCTACCAAAAAAATTAGTAACATTAGAAAATTCTATTAGATTTTTCTTTTTTTTGGTCAAGAAATTCTATTAGACTTTATTGCAATAAATTATGAATAAACACAAAACATTGTCGACAAAACTTAACAAACGATGTTGATATTGCTATGGGTTATACATTTTACCTGGGTTGAACTCAAAATCTTCCATTTATGAGTTTTTAAATGTTTGTCAGTACATCTACAGAAAATTAAACTCTAATAAGTAGGTTATTTATTAAAAGAATACAATTGTATTACAAAAATTAATCAAATGATATTTCTATTAAAATATTAATCTATACTTAAAACATTTGAAATAAATAAAGAATAGAAGCTTTTATCAAAAAGAACAAATAGAAATTGTTGTTTTTTTAAAAGATAATAGAATAGCTTACCAAAATAATCTTTGGAAGTTGATTTCACTATTCCTTTAAAATAAAATAAAATAACTTGTTTCACTCAAAATAATGACAAAAAGGAAACTTCAAGGGTATGTTGTGGCATATCTTAGACATAGGTTCCGAATTCATGCCTAGCTAGTATCTACTGAGAAAGATAGATGTAAATTCATTTTTAAGTGTTTTTTGAGCAAAAAGTTTTTGTTGTTTTGACATGGAGTTTTAAGGATTAGTCTTTGCAGTTGTGCGCATAAAATATGTAGTTTATATCGATGAACAGTCAAATATCATTAAATCTCACTATTATATCAAATTAGATATTGTTGGAACATGTGTGGAAATTGAGTTAAAAGACTAAACACAAATTTTCATGTTGGATAGAACTAGTGTTGTGTGAATTGAAAAAATTGGAAGTTTCACATCGGATTGAACACACACATTAGTAGTGTTTATATAGCGGGGGTGTACTTCTAATAGGGGTGCATAATTAAGTGAACGAAGTAAGCACTAGAGAAAAAATATATATTGATATATATTTTATTATTTGGAAATGATAAATTAAATAATTAATTTAATCATTAGAAAGTGTTTTTCTTAGTCCCCAAGTTTTGCTAAAATATTTTGGAACGCAATCTAGAATACTTTGGAATACAATCTGAAATATTTTGGTAGGCAATTTAATATATTTTAGTGCATGATCTGAAATATATTTTGATAGTCAAAAATATATTTCTGTACTCAATAATATATTCATGTATTGAATAATATATTTTTGAATTCAATATGATATATTTTGATACTCAAATTTGAGATATTTTTGTACTAGATCTAATATGAGAATTACTTGCTCCCAAAGTTTCTCACTTATTAGTTGTGAACTTTCTCTATAAATAGAGAGCTCACACAGTGCATTCCACACACCGAAAGTCACAATTGATGCTTCCTGTGTTTTTCCTCTTTTCTCCCTCCTTCGACTTGTGTTGACAAGTCCTTCTCCTTTTTCTACTCCTCTCTGTCCCTTCGGAATTTAGAGTGTTCCTAAGACCATAGTCCTTATTCGGTTTATTATCCTTTCGGAAATAAGAATGGTCTTGAGAGCATAGTCCCTTCGATAATTCATTCTCTTCGGAATAAATAATATTTTAAGATTATAATCCCTTTTCGGTATAATAAGAATGATCTTAAAACATATATATTCTTCTTCAATTCATGGAGAAGTTAGATATTAGAATGGTCGTAGCACCATATTTGAGTGGTTGAAATACCATATTGATATTTGGAGAAGTGAGATGTTAGAATGGTGGTAACACCATATTTGAATGGTCTCAACACCATAATAGAGTGGTTACAGTACCATATTGGTTTCAGTATTAAAAGAGTGGCCTTAGTACCATATTGAAGGTGTAATTCTCGTTAACCGCACAGTTGTAGCTGGACTTGTTTTATCCTGGAGGCGGCGTGGTTGATAGTCTGCCTTGTCCAATTTTGGGCAGTGCCACGAAACGTCTTAAAAGAGCAGACCTGGTCGTGACTCAACCTGCAACAACTTCGATAGAAAATAGAATTTGAAAAACCAAAATACAACAGTTTGGGAATCCATAAGCGACAGATATGACAAGAGTTATGTTGGATGAATAAATCTCACCATAATATCCAATTAGATATGACAGGATTATTTATCCAATAATAAAAAACACTTCTGCCTGATGCAAAATGCAAAATTATTTTACTAGACAAAACTGAAAGATACTGCTTATAGATACATCGAGTATTTACGATGCAATGAACTCATTTTTGTTTATGTCTTTCACTCTTGTTGTTTTCGATCACTGTTTGGATTGCTATATCAGGCCAATGTTCTATGTGTTGGCAACATCATAATGAAAATTGCGATGCTTCTTTTGTTTTCTCATTAATTCTTGTAGTGTTGCATGTTCTTATTAGAATTTATATTAGCTTCAATAGTTTTGATGGAGTGTTATATGGCGATGCTTCTGCTTAGGTACTGTTCCCTTTTCTTATAAGTTATTGCTCCAAAGTTTTCTATTGGATAGGTCCATATGATTTTAAATAACCTATAGTTTGACTGCAATCTACAAAGATCAAAGTTTTTAAATTTTTCTGTTGCTTTCTCAGACCTTGCCATTGAATATAAAAATGCATTAACCTCAGTGTTGTTGCTTTATTCCTATGGCAAAGGACCCAAAACAATAGGTACGGGAGAGAGGAACAAAAAATCATGGATGCTATTGTTATTATTATATTATAAAAACTCAAAATAATATGCTTCTTTGATTTCGTTATTATTCCTATGGCAAAGGACCCAAAACAATATGCTTCTTTGATTTCGTATTACATCGGTAAAATCACATAGCAGATCCTGCAAGTTCAAAACTACAAAATCCATTAAAGATCAAGATGCTGAATAAGTATTTAAATTATAATTACAATAAATGTAATAAGAAATCTGAATGAGAATAGTAAAACATTTAGTGTGTTTGTTTACACAATGAAAACAGAGCAAACGCATGTCCAGTCTCACACTAAGATTGGTAGCTTCAAGAAATTCACGGCAGAGAATCACCAGGACGTGAGATTTGGAGTCCAAACAAGTGTTTAGTAAACCACAAAATGGAGGAAAAAACATTGACAACATAGAAGAGGTAGCGAATATAGGGTTGAGCTAGGACAACCCAATGGTGAGTGAGTTAGCAAACATAGGTCCTTCAAGTCCAATGATGAGTTGATCAGGTTTAGGTTGGGAGCCCAAACAAAGCTAGTTGTATGAAAGTCTAAACTGAAAGGAAGAAATGTGTTGAGGTGGATGAGAGTTAATTGATAATGTGGCAAGTGTGAAGAGATGCTTAGAGAGTGTGGGTTTAATGAGGCAGCAAGTTTATAGGTAGAAATGGAGAAAGTTTATAGTTAGTTGATAATGTGGAAGTTTATAGTTACTAATGAAAATTCATATAAATCACTTACCAAGAAAGAATCAAATCAATAAATCAATCCTGACGGAATTCCTCATCAAAACTAGAACCTGTTAATATTTCTCTGATATATATAATATTAATATGTATACACGTACAAGGGCAATGCCATGGGATGAGGTTTCCTGGAAGGAACTCATCCTTCTTGAATATCATCAGTTGCCTTAACAAATCGCCCTCTCACTCTCTTTCTCGTATCAGCCCTAGCCTTCCTTGATTCATAGCGAATGTGCTTGTCAAACCTGTGCAAAGTTTGATGCCACAACTTTAAACTAAAGATAAAATGTGATACTTTCAAAATAAGCACAGAAGTACGCATATTCCAATTTCCAAGTGCATTATTAATTTTAACTTGGGGTTTGATTTTATATTACATTTTTTATTTTTTGTAGTTGGCCCCCTAATCATTCTATTTTCGATAAGTAATCGTATAGGTTTCTATATATATATATATATAGACATTTGTATTTGCTTATGAGGTTTCATATAGTACATGAAATAGTACCTTCGAGTTTTCTTCTTCTCCTTGTACCGTAACATGGCATCCCCTCTATTCCTTGTGTGCTCTTCCAAGCTAATCCTGGCATTTATGTTGCTAACATTTTCACTCCCACTCAAAAGATGTTCCATAACTGGTACACTGTCGGCGCCACTGTATGTTATGGATTCAATCAATTTGGACTCAGAAGACAACCCATCTCTAGTTTTCTTGTTGCTTTCTACTTTCTTCTTCACATGGCTTGATGATGACTGATCTGATTGATGCTGCAAATTTTGCAAAGACAAACAATGGTCAAGCACTGGTTCCCTATGGATAAACCAAGCATGACAGAAATATATGACAATGTAGTAAATAAAGGCTAAATCATATGGAAATAGTGCTTGTAATAATATAATATGTTATCTAACACTCAACGGTGCAGTTGTTGTAGCTTTAATGTTGAACTAGGTACAACTAAAGTTGGAAGATTTGCTATGAATCTTGGGCAATAAAATCTTGCCGACCTCTATTGTCCCTCCCCATGTGAACTCTGTACATTGAATCAAAGCAATGTAGGGCTGTAGGCCCACAGTTTTGTCTGTATGTATAGGTTTCATTTTCAAAGCTATTAAACCCGTAACTTTGTCAAAATTGGTTTTTTCAAAACAAAAAAAAAATCAAGATTTCATTATAATAAAAATGTTCAAAACCTCGTATAATAGAATAGAACATTTGTATATTCCATCAAAGTCCTCACATTAGAGAGTTTGAATCAACGATGCAGAGTCACTATGCCTTTGCATCATCCACTCAACCATTTTAGTCGCATTTCCTTAAAACAGTTTGCAATCCAATGACTCTCACTTTACAGCAAGTGACAAGTAGTAGGCTAGTATTAATTCCTTGGTAGACTTTTGGTGATTCCTAATACATTAAGCTCAGAGATGCACATAGTAAGAGAGTACATGTGCTGTCTTGTACCATATTAAAAGTTGAATTAATGCCAGAAAAATTGAGAAGAAAAAACATAAAATTTGTATGTAACTTAATTAGTGCGTTAGAATTCCGGACGCCAATATTTGAGAATTGAGACCAATTTTATTTTTTCCATCTGAAATTTTGCAGTTCAACTTTTTCTACATTATAAATTGGCACGGATTGAAAAATTACTACTATCTACAAAGAACGGCTTACATTTCTTGATAGAATATCATCACCAAGAGTTGAGCAATTCATATTGTGCACATCTTGCAATGATTTTGGAATCAATAAGGAAGCATTTTCTACACCATCATATGTCATATCTCTTGATTTCTGTAATTGAAAATCCCATACCTGCACAAACGTACAATACAAAGACTAATTATAACATATATCAGGATGTTAGTTGAAGCAGTACACCATACAATTAATGCAGAGTGAAAAATTCAATGGCCTTAAATGGCCCTAACTTAAGGACGGGCAAAAATATTCCAAAAGAATATACAAGGATAAGATAAACAAAACAACATTTTCCAAGATCTCAACTGAGATTTTACATTGAGAATAAAGCTCTTCCAGCATATGTTGGTTTTCTTCAATCACGCAATCACAGAAAACTGCAAATAAGATGGCTATCAAAATGATAATGCAAGATGACAGTGCATTAAGCTAAAAATGACGAATTTCATTGTCAAGTAGGAGTGTTATATTTTTCAAGAGATTGCCGCAACCCTACATTACCCTATAACCAATTACAATTAACAATCTTCAAAAAATAGTAAGCTTAAATGCAAGTATCAGATAGAGAGGAAAGTTAAACTAGCAAAGAATGTTAAGGAGGTGCAATGGTCCTAGTGACTAAAATAATGAGAAAAATTCATTCTAGTAAAACTAAAAGCCTATTAACAAGAGTAAACGTTCGGAACAAAACCATACATTATTTATCTATGATCACAAGAAAATAACCCAAATTTTCATGTCAATGCTACCTCATTTCACCTAGTAACCAACAATGCAGCCTAGTTTACTTAAACTCATTATTTACCCATCAGTCATTAAAAATGTAATTAAACATTTTTCCTAGAGATTCCCTCCACCAGAGGTAATACCATTCAAGGCACTGTCCGACAATAAATATGGATATCTGCATTAAAATTTGAAGTTTTCTGTCTCGATGCAACGACCACAGATATGCCGACCTTGTGAATGTGTAAAATATTTGACTGGCAACCCAGGTCTCCTCTCCTGACCAGGATTGAACCTTTGTTTGCCACGCTATCTAACCCCTTCCGCTATACCTGATTTTAGATAGACGAAATGACAATCACCGTTGGAAACTCTCACACACACAAGTGGAGAAACCGGGGTTTGAACCCTTGTATTTTCGGCATTTTTGTCAATTGAGCTGGGACTTGCGTCTTAATGTAATTAAACTTTAACCACAATGAAAGGAACAAAATTTCATATATCATAGCAAAATCTAGATTAGCTTCTAATTAAAATATATTCTCGGATTATTTAAAAAAAATAACTTATAAAATTACACTTATCTCACTTAATTTTAACAATTATCCCTTTTCAACTACTATTATATTAAAAAACATATATTTATAAGAAAGATTATAATATATCTTAAGTTGATTAATCTAAAAAAGTTACATAGACACAAATTAACAAACCTGAGGAGGTTGATACGTTGGATTACGATCCCAAAGAAGAAGACCAGATTCATTTCCATAATCAATACTATTTCTCTTAGCACCAACATCAAATTCAGACGAAAAATTAAGCAAAGAAGTAAACGGAGTTTGCTGAAGCAACAACAAATCATCAACATCATTGCAACAATCATTGAATCTCAACTCATTTTCATCTTCCTCCAAATTCCTCTTCCTCTTCGCAACTTCCACCACCTGTTCATACACCTCATCCCTATTCTTCACAACCGGAACCACCGGACCTTCAAATTCCGCTACGAAAACCGCGTCGTTCGGCTTCAAATCAAGTCCCAAAGTGGCAACAATCTCGTGAACGGAAGGACAACCGGTGAGACCTTCGATACGGCGGCGGTTGTGGTGGTGGAAGGATGAAGAGGTGGAGTCGTCGTCGCCGCCGTGAGAGTTCCAATCGCAGCGGTGACATTGAACTAGGTTTTCGGTGAAGCAACGAACTGAAGCGGCGTCGTTTTTGCAGTTTTGACAGATTTGGAAACGCACGTGCTTGAGTGCGAGTGCGTTTGCGGAGTGCACGTGCTGGTCGCAAACTAAACAGAGTTTCGCGGAGTCTGGTTTGCAATATAGCACCGCGCTTCTTGTGTCGCAATAGTCACACGGAAACGACATCGTTTTAGGAGGATACTTTGGTTGTAAGAAAGAAGAATGAAGAATTTATTTTAGTAGTAGTGTAGTGAAGTTAGTTAGATTTATTTATTTATGTGTGTATGAAGATGCATAAGCATAGGCATGGCACATGATAAGCATGAGGAAAGTGAGTAATGTAATGTAGGTAGGAAGGAAGGTAGGACTAGTGTGTAGTGGGGACAAGGGTAAAAGATATTTTGGTCACTTTTTTGGATATGATTTGATGAAGTGGAGTAGTAGTGAATCTTTGATTGCATGTGCGTTTTCTTACTATTGCTACTTGCTTCATGCACAGAAGAGATTCAGTGTTGTCTGTGTGGTTTTGTTTTGTTTGTTGGATTGAGTGACAGTGTGACAGTTTTTGGGACTTTGGGCCTCTTGGAAGGGAGTTGGTGCTATTTGGTGTTTGGGCTGCCCGAAACTGTTTGGACAGGTGGTCGTAGTTAGGCGGATGAGCGTTGATGACTCATTCACATTTGAATTCTGCTCTTTTCCCAACACATTTTGCTCGCGCTCAACTGAAATATCGAAAATATTTATGCGTTAGTTAAGTAATGTAAATGTTAAAATCTGCGCATCTTAACATGCGCTGCGCAACTTAACTCACGCTGGAATTAACACTTGCGTAAGTTAACTTACGCTGAAAATTAACACTTGCGTGAGTTAACTCACGCTTACGTGAGTTAAGTAACGCAGGGTAATTTAATCATTTCAGTTAGGTGCGAGTGTTTTGTGCTGGGAGAAGAGTAGAATTCTTCAAATTTTTAGTGTCTTGGTGTTGTGTTGTGTTTGCAAAATGGAATTTGATAGAAATCGCGACAAAAAACTACCAAGTTAGTGTATAAGTTAGTTAGTATTTGAAGCTTCTAAAAAATGATTTGTTAGCAAGTATCTTTGTGACACTCTTTAGACAATTCTAAAATAACAATTATTCTTTAAAAAGTTAAATATTTCGATTTTCAATGCATTTATTGCATACATTTTCATAAATACTTTCTATTTATGGTCCTTAAAGGGTGCCCTGAAAACCATGGCAAAAATGCATCAGAAGACGTGCAAACATGCTTTTGTGTGTTGCAAACGGGAAACCAAACACACGCTTAGAATTCGAACCAAAATCAAATCATTTTGAGGTAAAGCATTAGTACTCCTTTCCTTTCAAATTAATTGTCTCACATCGGGTTATTAAAGAAACGATTAAAATTGTTGATTTTAATGGTAAAACATGTTTGAAATGCAAACGTACTATAATTATAACACAGTGTTTATTTATAATTTCTCGTACGAGTCGTCCATCTACATGTGTCGGTGCACTTGCTCTTCTACTTCCTCGTGCTCCCCTTGGTTGGGAGTTGCCGTTATATGGAATGGGGGTATTATCATGAATTATGGGGTCTAACTCATCCTTACAAAATTAGCTTGTAACACATCCCTCACGCTTCATCGCGATCCAATGGGTCTGAAGTGTGGACGATGCATGAAGCCCAACGATAGACCCGATAAGCTCTGATACCATCTCATCAATATCGAGGTCTAACTCATCCTTACAAAACCAGCTTGTACGGTGAAAAGTGTCTCCTCTTTATAAACTCTTCTCAAAAGAAAGAAGGAAATTTTTTCTTTTTTATTTTAATTATTTTTTCAATTAAAATATTACAGACGTGGCATTTATATATATTTTTAAATTGAAAATTACACACGTGTCGTCCACATGTGTGTTGACTTGATCAAAATTGGCCTGAGAAACCAAAACTACAAAATAGGCAATACTTAGTACCTGTTTGGTTGCACGATTGGTGCACCAAAACTCACATTTGAGGCAGTGAAACGCTATTTCATAATAAAATTTATGTTTGGCTTCCAAAAAGGCAAATTGATCATGGAGCCCAAACGTGAGTTAGTTTGAAGCTCAAATTTAAAGCTTCTGCGTTGTACCAACCCAATTCTACTTTTTTGCTAAACAATTATTTTATATAATACTCCATTCGGTTCTATTTATAAAAAAAAATTGACTTTTTTGATTTATTGAGTAATTGATGTATCTTGTTTAAAATATAGACCAAATACATCATTTATACAATGAATCAAAAAGGTCAAATATTTCTTATAAATAGGATCGAAGGGATTACATCATATGTGGAACAAATGTGAAATGTACTTCCCGGTTATGCCCTTGTTTTTTATATGTAAACCATGCTCCTGGTTTTCTTTTCTTTCTTACGCAAGCATTTTCCCCCCCACCCCGGTATCATGACCAACTATTTTTTATATGCAACCATTCTTCTATTTGTTTTACTCGTTCAGTCATGCTAGTATTTTATTTTAATTGGTAAAAACTATCATGCATTTTATATTACAAGTTCGTATAATCTATACAAAATTTAAATTGATAGCATAACATAAATTTAAATAATTGTCTAAAATAAAATATCAATATAGTTTTAAATACAATTAAAACCCATTTTGGTAATTATACTCTCAAAAGCAATTTTGATTCAAACTATCCAAACAACATAAATTAATAAGAATCAATTTTAGGTTATTGTATCCAAACATAAATTAATTACATTCAACTCACTTTTAGTCAAAATCAAATCTTTCAAACTCAATTCTCACCACCGCAAAACCAAACACACACTTAGAGGTTGGGTTGTAATTTATTTTGTTAGGGGGCCAAAATCGCAAGTTCTTGATACTTAGAGGATCAAAACTGCTATTAAGCCTAAAAATAAAAGGCAAACATATAAGCGACGCATTGATACTCTCTTATTATCTACGTGTTCACGATACATCCAACCCACAAACTTTGAGCGTCTCCTTCTCCTCTCATCTTCTTTCAGCCAATTTTTTATGAAGAAAAAAAGTTTATTACCACCATTCCTCGAATGAAGTTTCAAATAGAAACAAGGTTTAAAACACATTTCACCCTCTCAATTCTTTAATTACATACAAGTGTATCTCAATACCCGACACAACTTTTTGTTTTGTTTTTCCACCTTTGTTATTCTTCAAAATTCTTTTTTCCCCTCTTAACAACACTACAAAAACCAAACACAGATGCTTTGTTGAAACAACAATGACTATCAGCGTTTCAAACGACTAAAACAATAGACCACAAAGTTGTTTACAATAATAGATGCCTTTGTGACATTGGGAGCCGCGAACACACCTATTACAATAAACAACTGCTAACTTGTTTTAGGTGTTTTGTGAGAAGCTACTATTAACAGCTTATCCTTTGAAGCTGTTTAATGATAATTTTTTAAGTCGTAACAAACAAATGTAATATTCTCAAAAGTGATTTTTTTTTTTTAATTCTTAAAATAACCATAACAAATGGTCTCTATGTTCCTTTGAAAAAACAAATGGTCTGTGTTTTAGGGCCATAAGGAGTCGAACAAAGTGGATGGGTGGGTTTGGAAGGCGGATGAGGGGGTGAGTTCTCCGTGAAGTCGTCTTACAAGAAGTTGGAATAGTTGTTGGTTTGGGAGGAACGAAGGACGTCACAAGAGAAGAAAGTGTTCGAAACTATTTGGAAAAGCCCGGCACCGTCGAAGGTGGTGGCTCCCAACTCATCTTAATCTTGCTAGACATAATGCTCTACCTTCGGAGTCACCGACGGCTTGTGTTTTGTGTGGACGAGGTAAAGAATCATCTTCACATCTCTTTTTTCATTGTGAGGTCACTAGTTTGATTTGGCAAAAGGTAATGTGTTGGTTGGATTTTTCTTTTATCACTCCTCCAAAAAAATTGATCTATTGAGATTGTTGGGGAAGGGAAGGGATGTTTATGCCAAGAAGGTTTGTGAGGGTCTTTGACTTATTTGACATTCTACGATTTGGGTGATATGGCACGCTAGAAATAATAAAATTTTCAATAATGTGACTAGTGGAGTAGATGAATTGGTGGAGGAGGTCAGTTTGACTAGCTTAAGATTCCCACTTGTTTGTTTTACAAATGGTGCTGGAATTCGAAGGATTGTTTTCGTCGGTAGAACGAGGAGGGGTTGCACGATTTTTGGTTTCTATGTGAGGGTGTTGTTGTGCATTTCTTCTGGTGTGAGTTTTTCTCTTTGTGCAGGGGTGCAGACAACATTGGGGGG
>Ga0228710_1004460_pt1 | contig 22100 bp, 18 predicted proteins | sample MedpolnodulmetaG_FD_177995 | JGI IMG/M metagenome (GOLD analysis project Ga0228710, IMG submission 177995) | Root nodule microbial communities from Medicago polymorpha collected in Santa Monica, California, United States - pink nodules | ecosystem: Host-associated > Plants > Roots > Nodule...
CAATTCCACACTTGCTGACATATATCAGTTACCAACATCTCTTAAAGCATTATTTTTTTTTCATACTGTTGTTTACAAATAACGAGATTATTTGGATGAACTCCATCACATTGCGAAGATGCATTTCCTCAGCCCAAGAAAAAGGAAAAAACTATATAAAATATGATAATAGCATCCAAAAGGGGGCTAATCATGAAATATTCACCATTTATTCAGTCTAAATTTGTCTTCTTCAACTAGTAACATGTATGCCTTATACTAAATGCTAGCAGTAGAACAACTATATAGAAAATTAATATCCCAAATAGAAAATATTGGAAACCTTGCATTATAAATTATAACTCGCATACAGCATATGTTAAGACTGGTAATAGGGTGAAATTTGGAAAAACTAAACTTTCTTATCGAATTCAATTGCATATACAGGTATATACAATAGTCGATTAGCTTCAACAAACAGAACTAAAAACTAACTAACCAACTCAAACCAACAAACAGGCTAACTAACCCACTTAGGGGGTTAAAAAGTAACTAAGCTAATTGAAATACAACAACTAACCTATCCTCCCTTAAACTGAATTGCATTTTTCAATCAGCTTTATTATACATCCGGAAGATACCTAGTTAGTTTCTAAGAATAGAGGAAGACTCAAACTTTAAAGGCTTAGTCATGATGTCTAACTGCTGCTCCTGTGAGCTGCAGCGAACCAGTTCAATGATTCTTTCTTTACCGAAATTGTGAAGGAAATAGAAGAATCTCACATCTATATGGTATCTCTTGCCATGCATGACTGGGTTGCTGGACAATGGTGGTGGAATTGTTATCACGGAAAATGGTGGTGGATTCCTTTGTTCGTATCCAATGGACAATGATGGTGGAATTGTTATCACGGAAAAATGGCGGTGGATTCCTTTGTTCGTATCCAGGATTCTTCTAAGCCAAACCCCTTGACAAGCACAAGATGCTGCAACTATGAATTCATCCTTTGTGATTGATAAAGTTACCACTAGACACTGGCTGCTTCTTTGAAGACCATGAAATGGATCATGAACGAAGCATAAAGACATATCCCCATGTCTCCTTTCTATCATCCACGCCCACAGTAATCACTATCAAAGTATGCTATCAAACTCATCTCTTTACTCCTTTTTGATAGAACTCCAAGGTTTCTCTTACATCATCTCTTGATAACTTGTCTTGGGACTATAACACGCTCACCATGTTACTCTTTTCCAAACCAAACCTTTCCAATACCTCCTTAGCATATTTTTATTACAACTGATTATTCCACCATCATTTTGAGGAGTTAAGATCCTCTCCATTTAACATCATCTTCATTTCTTTCATTTGGAGAGATATAGATACAAAGACGTTTGAAAAAATAAAAAAATAATTAATGGTGGTGGGACCCACTATCTATGTTTTGTATCTATCTCTCACTAAATGGCATCCTCCATTTATTTTAAAAGAATGGAGAGGATCCTTAGTCCATTTTGAGTCACTTCTATTCTAAAGATATGTCTCATTCTGCAGATCTGTCACATCCAACTCCTTCATTGACTCGCAAGAGCACATCCTTTACCGCTAGAGCACATCCTTTACCGCTAGAGCAAATATATTGTCCAAAATTCTTTAAGAACCTCTTTTTCTGACAACTTACTTTCTAACCATAATCGTTGCAATTCTATTTTTCCTTTTTGCTACTTCATTCTACTGTGAACTGTATTGGTGGTGAGGTGTCTTTTAAGACAATTAGTTCTGCAAAGTTCATCAAATTCTGACAAAGTGAACTCTCCACCCGTCTGTTCTTAGGAAGCATATGGAATTTCTAGACTCTTTTTAACCACAATCTTGAACTACTTAAAAATATCAAAGGCAACAGGTTTTTCTGGCATGAAGAAAACCTGTGTGTCTCTACTAAAGTCATCAAACAAGGTGATGAAACACCTCTTATTTTCTGTTTGATTCAGGTTTGATGGGTCCGCAGATGTCAGAATGAACAAGATCAAGTCTTTGAGAAACACTCCAAGAACTCTTCTTTGGAATAGCTTCACTGTGCTGCTTTCCAACCACGCAACCAGTGCAAATAACAGGGTAATCCTTGAGCACTGGTAATCCTCAGACCATCTCTTTATGTGCTGAAGTTCTCAAGCCTTTGATGCTGAAATGGCCATATCTGTCGTGTCACAATTGAGTGCTGTCCACACCCATTATTTGCAAATGGGTAAAAACCCTTTTGACACCTGAATGTGTAAGGTGATGTATCTATATTACAAACATGTTTCCAAGTGTCTCGTTTGTTTGTAAAATCATGGACTAAATTGACCAAACAAAAACATATTTGAGCATTAAACTAACTAAAGACACATTCGAGGACAAAATGACGAACAAAAGACACATTTAGGTATGTTTTGTAATTTTGATACTATTAGTGATAGTGCCTCACACATTCAGTGACCAAAATGGTTGTTTACTCATATGCAAACAGGGAGAATCGCAGGTGCAATAATGGCACACAATCTATTAGCAGACATATTGCTAGACATAAGAAGGCCTCTTTAAGAATGATAGATAGACCTTACACATATCTTGCTGAAACACAACAATCAGTCCCTTCTGCTGAAGCTCACCAACATTAAAGAGATTATTTTGCAACTCGGGGATGTAAGTAAAACACATTAGTAACAGTAATGGTCTTCATGATTCTTCTATCCATATCTTGGAATATCCGGATTTTCACCTTCAAATCTTTAGACTTGCTCTATTCGACAATCTTGACTGGTTCTTAAGTTGCTACAGCTGAAAGAGACGGAATCCTAGTTTCCACCATGTTCCAATACTCCTTTAATCTAATGAGATTCTCCATGAGCATTGCCTACTGGTCTAGTGACCATCAAACCGTGGAATTGCAGGTTAAACGAAATTGTTCCCATCGGCCATGAATTTCTATAGTTTCTCACTTTCTTCTCTAACTCTCACAGAAGGGACTACAGTTTCTGTATCGGACCCCATGTGAAGCTCTGATAGCAGCTGTTAGGAAGACTGGTAGAGTGATGTTTGAAAAAACTAAAACTTCCGTCTTGAACAGTGTTGCCGATGCTGGATGGTGGACCATGGAGGAGAGCTAAAAGCCCACCATACCGGTTGACATGTGGCGCTGCCATATCCGAGTATGGCGCTGTGATTATTTACAAAATTGGTCATGGCGGAAAGCCAAAAAAACCCTACCCATATCCGCCATGGCAGATATTTGACAAGACTGGTATTGAATTTCATTACTAATACAAGTTTATACAACAGTTGGTTAGCTTCTAATAGAAATATAAAAGTTTGTTAGAAAAGTTAGTTAAAGTTCGTCAGTAAATAATTAATATGTTGATTAGTAGTTATTTTGTTGTTTTCTATTAGCTCTATATAGAGCATCACATGTACTCATTTACCATGTTTTCTCAATCAATATGAATCCGAAGAAATTTTCCTCTCTATCAAGCTCTGAAGCTTATTTTTCTTATGACATGAATCTTGTGTTTCTTAACAGCTTCAACAAACAAAATTAAAAACTAACTAACCTACTCAAACTAACAACCTAACTAACCCACTTAAGAGGTTAACAACCTATCTATCCGCAACACTTCTGATTGAAGGTATGCTCGGTGTCCAACACGTGTCACCATCCAACACAGACACATCTGATTGCATTCAATTATATAATCTTCTTTTCAAATTATTATTAGTATCAACATGTCAGAGTAAGTATCGTGTCCGATGTCTGTGTCTGTATCTGTGCTTCATAATTAACAACAAACTAACCTAACTGAAATACAACAACTAACAAGGTAACATGATGATAGAGACAAGAAATAGTAAAAAACTTGCCTGTCCTCTTTTGCAATTGAAATAGGTTTCCCTAAGTCCAACACACTCAGCTGAAATTGATGGAGTCTTCTCTCCAGCACACTCCTTGTATGATCTATTATCAACCTATTCATTCACATAAACATAAACATAAACATAACCCATTTAACATCACAAAAATCAAAATTAAAAATTACATAAATTCACACCAATAAAAAAAATTATAAAAAAACAAACCTTAACACAATCAGTTTCACTGAGACACTTGACTAATTCCATAGCTAATCCTTTGCAAGACTTGGACATTGTTCTTCTTCACCTTCACCTTCAACCTCTCTTAACGTGAAAATCAAAATTTGAAAAGGTTGCACTTTGAAGGGTTTCTGAAAAACCCAGATGGTTTTTCTAAAGCGGTTTATTCAATGGCGTTTCCGACCCGGTTTCAGACCCGGTCAAAAAAACTTTCTAATTACAAAGACAATTAAATAGTTATTTACACTAAAAAAAATTAATTACAATTTCCATTGTTTTTGTATTAAGTTCTTGTACCAAAAGGTTTTAAGGTAAGTCTCTAAATTTTAAATAATTTATAATTAAACTCCAAATTTATTCAGAGAAATTTTTTTTTTAAAAGATTTTTTGTTTGTCGATAATCGGATATCATTTGTGTGTAACTACATAAACTAATCTTTTAAACATGTTAGGTTTGCAATGTGTTGTAAAGGTCTTCGTCAAGAGAAATATACATTTATAAAGATCTAATTATAAATAAAAGTTATTTAATTGTGTAAAACTAGTTCGTTTATTCTTTTGATTTCTAATTGATTCTTGAAGTCATAAAATGTATTCATCCTTATCCAGCTTTTGAAATTTTCCATTTGTGTTTATGAGAATATGTTATTGTTGATGTGGAAAATCCAAATAGAATTATAGTCTATGACAATGGTTTTAGATTTGTCACGTGAATATAGCTCAGTTGATAAAAACATTACATAAATAATCATACTAAGGTTCATATTCAAGCATTTTGACCGAATATACAAATAAAATTCCTTTGTTTTATAACACCCATGATAGTAGTGTCTCTATTGAAAAATTAAGCGTTTTGTTCTTTCAAGTATATATTTGATGTAGCATTTTTAAATATGATGTAGCATTAAATATGATGATATGGCCAAATTTGTGTGTATTTATCAACTTCCTCAAACAATAAAATAATACATTAAAATATAACATAAAATCTTAAAATACAAAATAAATTTGTCGATGATGAAGGCATGAAATCTAATTTTGTAAGAATACAAAGAATGTAATTTCATTGGACAAACTTTAAGAGAACATTTATACCAAAAAAAAAATTCTACGAGAATATGAAGATGATGATGCAAAATAAAATAAACAATAATAATTTAGCCAATAAACTAGTCAATTTCTTACCCCCCTTCAATTTCTCAAAATTTAACCTAAAACCTCGCAATCCCGCCACCATATATGAATCTCTCCTTATCGTGTCAATTTTCAACAAAATTTGGTCGAATCTTTCGAACTAGAGACCATTTGTACAATTGCACAAGAAGTTAGTACACATTTTCTTAAATCTTTGTGGTTTGACTGAAATTTTTTATGGTTTTTCTGGTGCCCTTCACCATATAGAATCTGAAATATATTCATCATCGTTTCGATTTCTACAATCAGAACTTGGTTTAAAGGTGCTAATTTTTGTATAGATTTGTCATTGTATCAATTAAAGGTGAGAAAAACACAAGAAATGAGGGTTTTAACTATGTTTGTTGATTTTTGTAACTCTTTAAAAACACAGATAGCAATGGAAAGTAAAGAGATAAGGGAAAGAAACGAAATAGAAAGTTTATCCTAGTTCACCCCACGACCTGAGATTACTTCCAGTCCCTTTGCACTTCCAAGTGATTTTTTTCACTATAATCAAATCTTGATTACAACAACAACACTAAGACAAACTTGTTCTAAATTTCCTTGCCTTAACTTAAGGGTCTTCCTAATATTAATCAAGAGATATATAACAACAAGTTATTTACAAAAAGATAGTGTTTACACAAACTCTAGGAGTAGTAAACAGATATGAAGTACAATACACTTAGATTATATTCCTTGCAGATGCTTCTTTTGGCTTTTTATATATAAGGTATATACTATAAACAAGTATGTATATAATTACAATAATATATATGAACGTATTAGACTTTGTATGTATGTACATGAATATGCTTTAGTGTCGTAACCTTCTTCAATCAAACTTTGTCCTTTATATAGAGATGAATTAGATGATCGTTGTTGAAAAAATCTTTATCTTTAAATGATTGAATGAATGTTGAGATATCTTGAATAATTTGAGGTTAGCGCTTCATTCATTCAATTTCATCAATGATGATTATTCATGACTTTTATTCCCTTACCTAAGGAAGATTAAACTTTCCTCTTTGAGATAATAGTTGTTGCATACATCAATGATGATTACTTGACTAAAATACTTGGTATAAAGGACCTCACCACAAAGGATTGCACAACAACATTGACCTTAATCTTAGTGCAGAGTTTTGCATTTATCTATGACACATAGCTTATCAAGGTCCAGAGCTTTCAAACACTTAGCGTAGTGTGTGAAGCATAAGCTCAGAGCTTTCACTTAGTCCAGGGCTTTGACTTCATCTCAAGAGCTTTGACTTGTTATAGAGACAATACTTCGCATGTACTTTGAATTTTTTGCACACTTAAACATACATTTAGAGAATCCTAATTGTTCTCAATCATGCTTTGTATATTGCTTTGTTATCATCAAAACTTTAAGGGTTTTTTTCTTTTAACCAATTTTGATCTAACATCAATTTGTTTGCCTTCAAGATATATGATAGGACCAAGATGTCCTATGTTTTGAAGAAGAGAACGAAGTCTACTACTCGTCCTCTTCTGCCCCTTCCCGTGAAGAAGAAGTCATTTTTAAGTTGTATATTGATGTGAGATCAAGAAAAGAAGGTCTACTATACTCCTCTTAGCTTCAAAAGTAAGTTGTTTAATTCCCTTTAATCCAAAACAAATCGTTAAAAGTGTTGCAACTTCTTTGATCATGTTATGACTTCTTTTTTTGTGCTTGGGATCATGAAAATGTTCTTGATCGTTACCCAAACATTTTCATCAATAAATCATGAAGTGATTTATTCTTCGTAGTTGATTTTTGTAATTTTATTGAATTGATATGAATACTTTTGAGTGCAATGAACATGTTCATAATGGTATTTGCACCGGTTCCTTTCTTAGTAAAACGACCTCAAAATCCTATGTTGTTGCACTACTTTCTAAAATTTCTCTTGGTGTATTCATACGATGTATCATGTTCATTGAATAACTTTGAGAAGATTTAGTAGGATGACATTTTGAGTAGGTTTTGAATATCCTTGTAAGATTTATGCATCATTCCTTTTAGAATTAATTATGGCGGTAAATCCTCAAATCATGTGTCGTAGAAACTCAATGTGAGTTGTCAAATAAACTTAAAGCATGGTCTTGTATAGCTTGTTATGCAAGTTATTCTTTCGTGAATCTTCAAATATGAACTGCATCTTCTTCCATAAACTTTAAATACTTGTTAATAACCTAGTGATAATGAGGAAGAGTCCATTAATCATGAAATGTATCTTCTTGCTTGAACCTTCAATTAATTCTCTATTGATTAAAACAATAGTGTTTTAATATCTTCATGAAGCTTGTGATACTAATGTAGATATAATGCAATTGTTGAGTAGATAGAATTCAATCGTTGATGCTACTCTTATTCTTTCATTGTTGAGTATGTATAATGCACTTGTTGATGTAAGTTGCTTCTACCTTGTCCACTTCTTTGATTCTTATCCTTTAACTAAAAAATCAAGTGAAAACATTAGAAGATCACCATTCATAAAACTTAAGATTTTACTTCAAAAGGTTTGTTGTCATTAAAACATCAATTAGTGATTTTAGACTTTATCTCAATAAATCTCATCACGTGGAAAATCAGTTTATATTGATAAAATGGACAAGGTCATACCTTCCAATCAAAATTCAAATGATCAAAGGTCGGAGCACAATATTGATATGGGAATGGAAGATACTCCTCGTGCTGATGACATTGATGAAGATTTGAACACAGATGATGATCAAGTTCATACTCATCGTGAAGATGATTCCCAGACTAACGTCATGCCTAATGGTACTCCTTTGTTGGTTGTTCTTCATGTGGATGAGGAACAAAATGCGAGGTTACTGGAGGAAGAATGTGCAAATGAGATTCAACTAATACACCATGTGATGATAGCATTCCTACTCCTGCCGGGCTAGAGAATTTCCAACCTTTGGCTGGAAGTGCAGATAAAGTACTCATGATGGTGAGGTTCTAGAAACACCCATTGAAGAGAAACCCCATCCAATTTTATGAAAACTGGGGTTAGATAATAGGCAATTTCTACTTACACTCAATAAAATTGAGTGTACCGGCATACCCATATTTAAATGAATAGTTTAATGAGTTATTTTTTTTAGAAAAAATATATTTTCTATCATTTACAATTATAAAAATAAAAAAATTTATTTCTTAAAAGTGTCAGACAAATCAAAATTCAACTTTTTTAAATTTTTATTACTTGTGATAGAGAATATTGATTATTTTTATCGATAAAATGTTAAAAAATTAGTATGATTCTTATAAAGAACGAAATGATATTTTTTCTTATGAAATAATATTTTCTAAATTATAAAAGTCGACAAATATCTCTTTATTACATAAAAATGATCGTTAACTTATTGAATTATAAAATAGGTGTAATGGTACACCTTAATTTAAAAGTGTACCGTAGAAACTCCCGGGATAATATTGCAGTAATTTGACAGGTTTCAAAACTTAAGGCAGCATGTTGTGAAAGTGAAAAGTGTATCAGAAGAAGAAAATGGTGAAAGGTGTAAATTCAACCAATAACACCCACTCCAAGAGCTCCTTTTTCACATTCCAAATGAATATTATTAACTTGTAGAACTTATGTAATATACGCAAAAGCTAGATTTTTTTTTTATTTTTGTTTTTCCTTTCCTTTTTTTTTCTTCCCATTGATATGGGTTCAGTTTGGCCCTCCATTTTCTATTTTATTTTCTCCTTATACACATATTATAAGAATTCTTGCAGATGATTTTTGTTTGTTAATGGTGCCAACATAGTTGCGATATTATACAATTAATTTGATGTTTATACATACTATTGACTTTCCTTTTAAAAAAAAACATACTATTGACTTAAATTTTTTTGGAACAATTGATATAACAATGATGATTATAACAAACCCGTTGGACACAGGTATTTTCATGGTATCAACAAATAAAATATAATTTTTCTTATACAAAATATATGAAGGATATTAAAATTAGTATTAGTAGTGAATTGATAATTATGAAATGCATGAAAATAAATATTAGTATTTTTTTTTGAACAAGAATAAATATTAGTGATTAATGATAAAGTATATATTTTAAATTAAAAAGTATATGAAGTATGAAAATCAAGTATTCTTAAGGTATTCGTAAATTTTTAATTATTAAATTATATTATAAGAATAAGTAAATGACCCTATCTCACTTATGTTAAGAACATGTTAACTTATTCCTAGAAAAATGTAATCTCTCTATTTTAATTATCTTTTTCTATATTACCCTAACTATTTATTCTTTTATTTTACACGTTTGAATCTATCAAATAAATGGATGAGATTAATGACAAAATAATAGTTCATGTTGCACTGGACTTTAAAATAACAAGTAAATAAGAACAATTGTTTTTTAGAAAAGTGAAAATTAAAAAGGAATGGAGAAAGTAGATAAATAATTTTAAATATTTTATAATAAATTAAAATGTGATGTGCACCCTTATTTATTTATTTATATATTTATTTAATTATTTATTTTTATATTATATATCATTAATAAAAAATAGAGTTGACCAAGACTGATATATATGAAAATATATGTCATAAATTTTGTAGAGCATCAATTTATTTTTCTTTTTTAATGTTATTGTACATTGTATTTTTATTTAATAATTAGACCTTTTATTTAATATTTCAAAAATAAATTATAATGAATTATAGACCACTTCTTTATCATGTGATTTGCACAAACATTTTGGCAAAACCCTATTTTATATATATATAAAAAAAGACAAAATGAAGCTATCTCATTGTTCTCCTTAAGACAGCCGCGGCCACCATATTTTTATTGGTTTTTCGTTCCCCACAAGAATCTTTTGGATGATCGGAGAACTGATTTGAAATCATCTCATTCAGATCTGCTATATCAACTATTTACTTTTTATTTTCTCCCAGTCACCAAAAGACTCGTCATCCTGTTGCCAACACCACTGTGAGTATCATGTAGTATTGTCTATCACTTCGAATATCAGTATATGAGTATATCCCCTTCTCCCTTTCTACTAGATTTGACAATTTTATAGTTAGGGTTAACATTTGTGAATTGAGATTTGTGGTTTTCTTTACCCTTCTTGTTGTTTTGTATCACCCTTTTGGGATTTTTTTTTTTTGCTTTGACTGGGTCAGACTTTATGTACCCCTTAGTCTTTTGTACATTTTTTTTTATTTCAATCTACTTAGGATTTTGTAGATCCATCTGTGTCACATTTGCTTAAAAAATTGTGAATAAATTGAATATCGAATATGTTTGTTGAAAACATCAAATTCAACGGAAAAAAACACCATGATAAAAATCCCTTTAAAATCCACACAACCAAACCTTGAGCCACGACTGCTAAGTCTTTTGGGGGTTGATTATTATTATTATGCATGTGTAGATCAAATAATAGCTCATTATAGCAGATGAAGAAAATTTTGATTTTTCTCAAGTAACGTCATATTTGGGTCATTTATTCGATAAAACTTAGTATTATGTTGCCAATGAAATACTTCCTCGGGTCCATTTTATAAGAAACAAATTACTTTTTAGATTCATTGAACAATTGATGTATATCGTAAACCATATATATTACGTAGTCAATGGACGTAAAAATTAAATTATGTTTTATAATAAAGACTGGAGGGAGTATCATTCTAAGAACTAAAAGTTATTAGCGAGATTTGAACAGTTGAATCAAAATAAAGTTTTTGATTTTTTTTTTAAGTGTTTCTTAGTATACGCAAAATTTATTGAATAATATTAACTATTTACGTTTCAATTGCATCAATTAGATTTTTTTTCCTAAATTGGAATTATCAAAATATTATTTGTTATAAACTAAATCGCCAAGTAGATTACCAATTTGCTTTTACTTCCTTAGAAACTATTTTTAATTTTTTTTTATTAATTATGAGTAAAATATTAGTGTTTATAGTACAAAAAATGCAAAGACGATAGAATTCAAATTGTTAACTCAGCATAATTATCTCACTTCAGAAGAAGCATAGACTCCATGGATGATGGTAGAGGTCCACCCAAAAGGATCAGAGGAAATGACCAATCTCCTAATAGATTGGCAAGTTCTTCTATTTCTGCCCCTAACGAGGTTGTTATGAGGGGTAATGCAGCATTGCCATCTCAAATTTATTTGCTCAATCAAGTAGGACAACTTGGTAATTCATGGAGTAGGCCAGGTCAGTCTATTATGGTGAATAACGATAATAACCATTTGATATATGGAAACAATTCGGTGCAACACATTCAGCCAACACTTCATATAGAAAGTAACATTATTTTCTTATTTTGATGCTTTTCTCTTTGATATATATTCTCACTAGTTTGATATTTTATAAGTCAATGAATTGATAACAGGTAAAAAGTTTTAGAAAATACAAAATACATATTTGTAACAACATGAAAAAAAATCTTTCTCAAAGTAAATAAATTTGTGAAAAGATTTGTTTAAATATCACTGCGTTTGAACTTTTAAGATTGTATTAATGCATACATGTTTTTTCCATGTCTGATGTGCTTCAGATTAGAAATATTTATTTGAATATATTGTGTTGATTGAGTTAGGTTTGTTTGATTGTTTAACTATCATTCTCCAGCATCCAATACAAATGAAAGTTCATTAGAGAGTGAAAATGGGAGTTTTCAGAGATATCGTCATGACACAATTGGCAATAGGAATGACTTAAGGTTTCATCATCATCGTCCCTCTGTTAATCATCGTCCAACACTTCCTATGCATGGAGTTCAACCAAATCCTCCACGCGGTGCTACAATCCCTCTACAACCAGACCTTCATATTTTGCAATCTCATGATGTGATGTATGAGAACACTCTCGGACATCAAAGTGTTCATCCCTTTGCATCTGCACAAGATGATGTAATATTTCCTCACTACTTTTTTTTCTCCTAAATGTTTTCATTAACATACAATACATCTAGTTATATTTATAAGAGAAGTTTCAACAAAAATTGATGAACCTAATACAAAATTTCAATCAGATACATAAAATTTTACTAACCAATATATCTCTTATAAATAGAATTGAGGAGAGTATTTATTTTGTTTTTTCAAAGGACAAAGAAAATAAAATAACTGTATTTGCGTGTGCTAATTAATTATTTTAGAAGAACACAAATATTTCTTAATCAATTGAACTTCATTTGTATAGGATGATATTTCTTTAAATGAGGAAATGGAAAATCTGCTTGATGATATTGCTTTCAATGATGAAGTGCACAATCTACTTGATGGGATTTATTTAGATGATGAAGAGGAAAATCTGATTGATCCACATCTAGGAATGCGCTTGGATATTGACGACATGTCCTATGAGGTTAATATATGTATATTCAAAGTATATTTTTTCTATCAATTTAGATGTACATGTGAGAAATATAGGACAGTGAAGTTTGAAAGTTATACAAAAAGTTAAAATTATTTACAGCTGAAATCGTTAATTACAGGAGTTCATTGCATTGGGTGAGAGGATCGGTACTGTGAGAATTGGTTTGTCAAAGGAAACTATTACAACACAGCTGGATACAAAAATTTACACACCATACCCTAATCGTATTAATTTGGAGGAGTTACCTTCTAACAACCAAGAAATTGATTCTTGTACAATATGTCAAGTATGTCATTTCATTCACTATTTTCTCTAATTTCGTACATATATTTCAAAGTCCTTTTGTTTGGGCAGTTCTTCATTCGATATACTTATTTTTTTTTTGTCATTAATTGGATAGACTGAATTTGAAGCTCAGGAGAAGATTGGAATCCTTCAATGTAAGCATGAATATCATGCCGAGTGCATAAAAAATTGGTTGGTAATAAAAAATGAATGTCCTATTTGTAAATCAGAAGCTTTGACTTCTGCGAAGAATGATGCATAGAAATCTATGAATTCTCTATGGATATGAAAACCATTTTCATCCTGCATAGTACTTCTTCAATAATTTGATTTTGGACACATAATTCATATTTAGCTATAATATTTGTATAATGCACTTGTTGGTATCTCACTGGATTTAGTATCTATCGACTTGAATTTATTTTGTTATGTTCGATGTATTTACTTCAAATAATTATATCAGTACTTTTTTTCATTTATTATTTTGATATCCATGGATTAACTTGAAACTTATCTCAGTGTTGTCATTGTGTTTTACGTGATTGAATTTTATTTTCATGAAGTATTAAATGTGTGGTTCGGTTTAAGCACAAGAATTTATCAAGCTATATTGTGAATTTATGATTTATATTTGTTTTGTGTAGGAATATGGGAATGGATTCTCTCAATATTCCTCCTTATGTTATGATCTCCATCTTTAAAACTTGGTGTTTTTATAAAGTCTCATTTTCTCTTCTTTTTAGTGAATGATGGAGATTTCAAAGAACTGTCATGTGATCACATTAGAGGATCTATTCAACTTATAAGTAAAAATAAGAGAAATTATAAGATATATATCCAAAGTTAATATTGTCAAACAAATATAAAATGAACCAACATGTTCTTCTAATAACTTTAATAACTTAATCGTCATGCTTCTTAAAAAAAAACTTAATCTTCATGCTTGTTTTATATTGTAAAAGAAAAAAAAAACTTAATCTACATGCTTGTTGATGTAAATGGCTTCTAGTTTGTCCACTTCTTTAATTCTTATCCTTTAAATAAAAACTTAAGATTAGTAGATCGACATTCATAAAACTTAAGATTTTATTTCATAAAGTTTGTTATTAAAACATCAATTAGGGATTTTAGACTCTATCTCAACAAGTCTCGTCAGGTGGAAAATCAACTTCTATTGATAAGATGGATACGATTATACCTTCCAATTAAAATTAAAATGATCAAAGTCCATAATACAATAATGATATGGAAATGGAAGATACGACCAATATACCTTTTGTTGATGCCCATGATAATGAGGTTCATGCTGAAGACACTGATGAAGATTTGCACACGGTTGATGATCAATTTCATACTCCCCCATGAAGATGATTCCAAAACCGATGACATGCCCAACAGTATTCCTTTGTTGGTTGTTCCCTATGTAGAGGAGGAACAAAATGCTAGGTTACTAGAGGAAGAATGTGCATATCACATTCCAACTAATACACCATGTGATGATAGCATTCCTACTCTTGCCGAGTAGAGAACTCCCAACCTTTGGTTGGCAATGCAAATAGATTATTCGTGATGGCGAGGTTCTAGAAACACACATTGAAGTGAAACCCCATTCAATTTTAAGCAAAGTGGTGTTAGATGATACTGCGGTAATTTGACAGGTTCCACAACTTAAGGCAACATGTAGTGATAGTGAAAAGGAGGTATCATTTACACCATTTGTGTCTTATAATTTGAAGAAAATGGTGAAAGGAGCAAATTCAACCTATAATACCCGTTCGAAGGGTGCTCCTTTTTCTCATTCCAAATGAATATAATTAACTTGTAAAACTTATGTATTAAGAAAAAGCCGATTTTATTTTATTTTTTCATTTTTGTTTTTCCTTTCCCTTTTTTTTTGCCATTGACGTGGGTTCGGTTCGGCCCCATCTTCTATTGTATTTTCTTCACACACACATATATAAATATAATTCTCAAGCAAGGAAAATATATTTAAAAAAAAGGCTTATTTAATCCATTGGTCCCCTAATTAATTTCCATTTTTATTTTGGTCCCATAATTAATAAAACATATGTTTTGGTCCCTCATTTTTTCCTCTGTTTGCCAAATAAATTCTTATCGTTCAGTTTAACCCCAAATGATGTTATGGTGAACCAATTTTAAAAGTGGTCGACCATAAATCTTATTAATTATTATAATTTAAATCGTTTGATTTTTTTTTAAAAAGAGAACCATTGGATAGGCAAGTCTATTTTAATGTACCATCAACACCTAATTTTTTTCCTTTTCTTCATCTTGTATATTTTCATCTTCATCAATCATATTTATACAAACAAATTCAGAAAAATTCAAACTTCTTCATCATCTTCACCAACATTAAAAAAACTCATAATTTTTTTTTCCTAAAAAATGAGATAAAAAAAAAACCCAATAAGAACATGAACAACATCACTCACATCAACAACCTTAACACCGGTGAAGACAAGAGCTACGATGGTGGGAGCAGTGAGCAGGGGGAGGAGGAAACGGAAGAGGACGACGGGGCGGTCACGGAAGAAGAAGAGCAAGAACTAGACAGCGATGACGGCGAGGAAGTTGAGGTTGAAGGGAGAGAGTTGTAAGTTGGAATATGATTAATAGCGTAGTTGATGCGGAAGTTGGAATAGCATCACAATTCAAAAACTATTTCTATTCCTATCTGTAGAGATTTTTTTTGAACGGTTCTATTTGTAGAGATTTGTGAATATTTGCAGTTGGAAGTTGGTAGGTATGTGATGTGAGTAACTGAGCAATTTTTTTAATGGGAAATGATATGGGGCAGAAATGGAAAATGGGAAGTGCTGTTTTTTTTAATGATTTGCTGGGTTTTTTTTATGAAGATCATGAACAAGATGATGAAGATATGATAAGGGCAGTTTGGTAATCAATTGTTTTTTATGAAGATTGTGAACAAGAAGAAAAAGGTGAAGATCTAACGGTCCATTTTATGATAAATAGATCAAATGGTTAAAATTAATAAGGTCTACGATGGATTATTTTTAAGGTTGGTCCCCATATACATTTGAAGTTAAAGTTAACGGTTGAGATTTATTTGGCAAACGGAGAAAAAAGTGAGGGATCAAAATGTACGTTTTATTAATTGTGAGACCAAAATGAAAACTTTAAATTATTTAAGGGACCATTGAATCAAATAAGCCAAAAAAAGAAAAAGTACAAAAAGCAAGGGGGAGATAAACCTGACCCGACAACCACAAAAACCTTAACATGGCAATACAACAAAGATTAACAAAAAGTGGTATTTAAAATAAATAAAAAACTAGATGTAAATCCAATGATGAACCCAAATTCAACGAGAAATAAACATCATAAGCACAATCCACCAAGCTCAATGTAGGACCCGAAATCGGATTGCAAAAGAAATTGATATGTAAGAGTCTACAAGCATTAAACGAACTAACACAAACTAAGCTAAATAAAATCAACTAATCTTATCTTGAAGAGTGGTGTATGAATCAACCGCTAACACAAACATATTCAAGAACCAGCCTAGCGACAAAACACAACAACATAACAACCTTTTCGGGCCCAATGAACCTCGTACCTAGCGAAACAGATCTGAGCAAACCCAATTCGACGACAACGAGGTTTTTAAAGAAGAAACCATAAACAATCTCAACCTCCAGAGCAGCAGACACAAAATTTGAAACTTTGAGACCTGTAGATCTCAACAGATCTAAAGCAGAACGAGGAAACCAAAGTATGGAGAAGCATCCACCAAAAAGCACGGCGACGAAGACTCAAAGAAGCGAACTGAGAACAGAAACAACTCCGTTCATATAAACTCACTTGTGCCACTGGATCTAGAGTGAGACTACCCTTGTGGGTTTAGAAAACCAAAGGCTTGAAGCACCTTTGATTGCTCCAACTCAAAAACTGACATGAATGGTGGTCGAGCAACACCAACGTGTTATGGAACCGATACACCGTACTAACCAAAAAACATAGCCCCAAAGCAGAGCCACCAATGGTACTGGTGTTTAGACACCCCGACAAAACAAGGGATGGTGCGTAGTACACACACACACGTGCATATATATATATGTGGTTGCATATGATTTTTATTTGTTAGTGGTGCCAACGTAGTTGATATCTCATACAATCATTGGTAGTTACGTGAGGTTCAGGTGTATCGTTCATGCTGCCTCATCACCATGTGTCACCGGGGTTGGATTTTATTATGCCTCCATCGTACAGTTTCTCTTAACATGACTATAATTCCCAAACTTTTTACACAAAAGGTGTAATACTTCGTACTCGACACGAAATCAAATTTGACCCATAACATGCAGATTGAGATCAATCTCTATGCATGTGCGAGCAAATCTTCCCTGAGACACATCGTTCATAAAAAAAATCTACCTTCGTAGGATTTCATATAGCTTCTCATAATGCAAGAAGCACACTTTCTTCATAATACTCCATGCCTAACCCGAGAATACGAACCCAAATTGAAGTGCGGTCAATAATGACCTTTTTTGGATCGAAGTCAGGTGTCCATGCAGGAACTACCAAATAATGATCAATGATCATCCAAGGACCTTCACCAATCACTTTCTAACGGTCTTCTCTTACATTGAACTTCACCATGAAGAATTCATTGCCGACATCCACAATTTTAATTCTTCCAGTAGGCTTCCACATAACATATAGTTTATTCATCATTGTGTTGTAACCAATTTTCTTATCTAGTAACTTGATGATAACAACATCTTGAAGAGGTTTTTGCAGCCCCTTTACAATATTTCATCCAAGAAACATCATGGCTTCAAACGATCATCGTCTTGTAGTTCTATCTTGAATAGATCCTTCTCAATTAAGTTAGTTCTTTCTAACCTCGGGAGAGGCTCGTGGGCTCCCATGAGTTTGTCACGGAAGGATATTTTTTGTTGATTAGGACCATCATCCGGAGGTTTATGAGATTTTGCAGTGAACTCCATAAAAAAAATACCCTAGTAGAGCCATACTTTGGTATCGCTTTTGTTTTTATATCTTACTCATGTATGCACTTATGAACATGTTAACTTTTTTATTAAAAAAAAAATGTACTCTCTCTTTTTTAATTATCTTTTTATTTACACTTTTGACCCTTTTCAAATAAATGGATGAGATTATTGACAAAATAATAGTTTATGTTACATTGGACTTTAAAATAACAAGTAAATAAGAATAAATGTTTTTTACAAAATTGAAAATTAAAAAGGAATGGAGAAAGTAAATAATTAATTTTAAAATATTTTATAATAAATCAAAATGTGATGTGCACCCTTATTTATTTATTTATTTTTATACCATATATCATTAATGAAAAGAATAGATTTGACCAAGACTCATACAAATGAAATATATGGCATAAATTTTGTAGAGCATGAATTTGTTTTAGTTTTTCAATATAATGGTACATTGTATTTTTATTTGACAATTAGACCTATGTATTTAATATTTTAAAAATAATTAAAATAAATAATATATTAATTATAGACCTCTTTCTTATCATGTGATATGCACAAACATTTTGGTAAAACCCTATTTTATATGAAAAACAAAATTAAGATATCTCATTGCTCTCTTTAAGACAGCTGCGGCCACCATATTCGATTCCCACAAGTATCTTCTAGATGACCAGAGAACGGATTTGAAATCATCTCATCCAGATCTGTTATATCAACTATTCACTTTTTATTTTGTCTCAGTCATCAAAAGACTCATCATCGTGTCGCCACCACCATTGTAAGTATCACGTAGTTTTGTCTCTCATTTTGAATATTAGTATATGAGTATATCCCATTCCCCCTTTCTACTAGATTTGACAATTTTATAGTTAGTGTTGACATAATTGTATACTGAGATTTGTGGTTTTCTTTATACCCTTCTTATTGTTTTGTATCATTTTATTTTATTTTATTTGTGGTTGTCTCATCCAGATCTATTATATCAACTATTCACTTTTTATTGTGTTACGGTCATCAAAAGGCTTAATTTTTTTTTTTTTGCTTTGACTATAAAATAGTTAGTGTTGACATAATAGTTAGTCTTTTGTACTCTTTTTTATTTTTATTTTAATCTACTTAGGGTGTTGTAGATCCATTTGTGCCTCATTTACTTAAAAAATATTGAATATGTTTGTTTAAAAACGTCAAATTCGACGGAGAAAACACCATGATAAAAATCCCTCTAAAATCCACACAACAAAATCTTGACACAGGGCTGCTAAGTCCTTTGGGGGTCGATTATTATTTTTATGCATGTGTAGATCAAATAATACTCATTTAATAGTACATATGAGCATTATAACACATGAAGAGAATTTTGAATTTTTCTTAAGTAATGTTATATTTGAGTCATTTATTCGATAAAAACTTAGTATTATGTTGCAAAATATTGGAAGGCATACCAAGCCTGACAAATCTTATGATCTTGGTAATGAAATACTTTCCTCCGGTCTTTTTTTATGAGAAATAATTTACTGTTTAGATTCATTGAACAATTGATGTATATTATAGACCATAGACGATATATCAATTAATCAATTGATGTATATTATTTTTTAGAATAAAGATTGAAGGGAGTATCATTTTAAGAACTAAAAGTTATTAGCGAGATTTGAACGGATGAATCAAAATAAACTTTAAGATATTTAGTTTTTTTTAAGTGTTTTTTAGTATATGCAAAATTTATTGAATAATATTAACTATTAATGTTTCAATTGAGAGAAGTTTTTCTAACTTGAAATTATCAAAATATTATTTGTTATCAACTAAATCACCAAGGAGATTAACAATTTGATTTTATTTCCAAAGAAACTATTTTTAATTTTTTTTATTAGTTGTGAGTAAATTATTAGTGTTTTTGCTGAAAAAAATGCAAATATGATAATATTCAAAAATTATTAACTGAGCATAATTATCTCAATTCAGAAGAAGCATAGACTCCATGGATGATGGTAGAGGTCCACCCAAAAGGATTAGAGGAAATTACCAATCTCCGAATACATTGGCAAGTTCTTCTAATGAGATTGCTATGAGGGATAATGCAACATTGTTATCTCAAATTCATTTGCTCGATCAAGTAGGACAACTTGGTAATTCATGGAGCAGGCCCGGTCAATCAATTATGGTGAATAACGGTAATAACCATTTAGTTCCTGGAAATAATTTGGTGCAGCACTTTTGGCCAACGCCTCATATACAAGGTAAAATTTTTATTTTTATTTTATTTTGATGTTCTTCTCTTTGATATATCTTCTCATTTATTTGACAAATATACATATTTGTGACAACATGAAAAAAAACTTTCTCAAAGGAAATAAATTTATGAAAAGATTTGTTTAAATATCATTGGATTTGAACTTTTAAGAGCATCTTCAGTGGGGGCTTCCTGGCCTATTAGCTGATGATGCTTAATAGTTATACCTCCATTGGAGAATGATTACAAAGCATACTTAATTGGAATTAAGTGAGAGAAATTGCTTGTACAAACATACTCTCTCTCTCTCTCTTTCTCCCCTCTCTCTCCCCCTTTCAATTTGAGAGTATCACAAATAAGTTTTTGTTAAAAACAAGTTACAATTATTGGTAGAAAAATCTAAATTATTGTTGTAATGTAATGATGTGTAGTTATTGATGGAATCCATTCCATAAACTTTTAGAAAAGTTGCATTAGAGGGGTTCAATGCTTATTAGGAATTGATATTTAAAAATTAAAAATAAATGACCATACACATAATACTTACTTAAAAACTCATTTTAAGAGTTTTCCATTGAACATGCTCTAAGATTGTATTAATGCATACATGATTTTCCCATGTTTGATGTGCCTAAGATTAGAAATATTTCTTTAAATATGTTATTTTAGTAAAGTTTGTTTGATTGTCTCACTATCATTCTGCAGCATCCAATACAAATGATACAACTGCAAATAGGAATGGGTTAAGGTTTCCTCATCCTCCTATTAATCAATTACACCATGATAATCATCGTCCAACAGTTCCTATGCATGAAGTTCAACCAAATCCTCCACGTGGTGGTGCAATTCCTCTACAACCAGGCCTTCATATTTTGCAATCTCGTGGAGTGATGCCAGAGAGGACTCTCAGACATCAAAGTGTTCATCCCTTTGAATCTGCACAAATCGATGTAGTATTTTCTCACTACTTGAAAATAATAAAATTAATATTTAAAATTAGAGATAGAAAAACTAGTTCTTTTTACCAATTACCTCATCACAAATTATAACGTCTCTTTACATTTTTTTTTCTTTAAGAGTGTGATTGGCCGAGGTAGTTGAGAAATTTTCAAGAATTTAGAATTTTAGACAATTTAAATGATTCAATTAAATTTATTCAAAAAAATGATTCAATTAAATTGCATTCATTTCTAAATATTTTTATAAACATATATTTATTTTGTTTTTTAAGGATAAAGAAAAATAAATAAATGTATATGCATGTGCTTATTGATTAGGAGTATATATTAAAATAACACGTAGATTTCCTAATCAATTGAACTTCATTTGTATAGGATGTCGTTGCTTTAAATGAGGAAGTGCAAAATCGTCTTGACGGTGTTGCTTTAAATGATCAAATGCAAAATCTTCTTAACATTATTGATTTAGATTACGATGAAGTGGAAATTCTGCTTGATCAACATCAAGAAATGCGCTTGGACACGAACAACATGTCTTATGAGGTCAACATATACATACATACACATATATACACGTGCGCGCGCACACACAAATATATGTATATATTCAAATTATATTTTTTCTATTAATGTAGATGTACATGTGTGAAATATAGGACTGTGGAGTTTGAAGGTTACACAAAAAAATTAAAAATATTTACACATGGAATCATTGATTACAGGAGTTTATTGCATTGGGTGAGATGATCGGTAGTGTAACTACTGGTTTACCTGAGGAAAGAATTACAGAACAACTAGAGACAGGAGTCTACACCCCATACCCTAATGGTACTAATTTGGAGGAGTTACCTTATAACGACCAAGAAATTGTTGTTTGCACAATATGTCAAGTATGTCATGTCAAAGTCTTTTTTTTTTATCATATAATTTCTCTAATTTCGT
>Ga0228710_1004461_pt1 | contig 22098 bp, 9 predicted proteins | sample MedpolnodulmetaG_FD_177995 | JGI IMG/M metagenome (GOLD analysis project Ga0228710, IMG submission 177995) | Root nodule microbial communities from Medicago polymorpha collected in Santa Monica, California, United States - pink nodules | ecosystem: Host-associated > Plants > Roots > Nodule...
CTTTACATTATCCGCTGCACATAGACTCTGAACTCACTCAGACTCTGAACTACTTCAGACTCTGAACCTGAGGACAGTTATCTAGAACGTAAAAGAAGAAGTTTCCAAAAACACAATTCAACTCCCCCCTTCTTGTGGTTTTTCTCACCTTCACTGCACACCACCGTTGCCTTTATCTGTTCATTATCAGACATATCACCATCATTTATTAATTTTTTTGAACACAACATGTCGTGCAAAATAATCTTATGCATTAACTTGATCAAAATAATATAGTTATTTTATTTAAATAAAATAACTATATTAATTTGTAATTATTTTGATTTAAAGTGTCTTAGGGAGGTAGCTCATCATTGGTAAAAAAAATCAAATGTCTTATCGTAAACTCGATAATTAGTCGTATAGTAGATCTAAAGGTCTAACAATCCTAATTACAATGCCTTGGACAAAAAATAATAAGGATCTTTTCACAAAAAAAATTAAAAATTCCTAAAATTAATGAAGAAAATTAAACTATCAATCATTTATCTCTTTTAATAAATGAATCATAACTGTGAAAATAAAATTTACAAATGTAAAAACTAATTTTCCTAATTCACGTGTTTTTATCAGTAGAGTTTGAATTCTGCTCTTCTCCCAACAAAAAATGTTCGCTCCCAACTGAAATGACCAATATACTCATGCGTGAGTTAACTCACGCTGCATAAGTTAACTCACGTTAGTTTTAAACATTAGAAAAGTGTGATGCTTTTCTTTTTCTTGTTTGCCTTCACCGTAATTTGCTTGCCCACTCCACTTTTTCTTGCTTGTAATTTTGCAACGATGGTTTTGTATCACCATAGTCTGCACTCCACTTTTCCTTTCTTGCCAATCAACAACTATGGTTTCGCCTACTCCACTTTTTTTCTTCTTAATTTCGATTTATTGGTTTTCAATTTTGAACGTGGAATAGGATTAATTGAGTAATTTAATTAGTGAGTTTGAATTTGGTTTGAAAAGTGGAGTGGTGGTGTTAATGTCAAAAAGTGCTCTTCTTTGTCTTCTTCTTCCCCGCGCTAAACAATTTCATACCTTTTCCATTGTTTAAAATTAGCGTGAGTTAACACACACGGGATATAACACCTGCGTAAGTTAACTCTCGTAGAGATTAACACTAGAGTGAGTTAACTCACGCAGCGTGAGTTAAGTTACACAAAATTAACACTAGCGTGAGTTAACTCATGCAAGGTTATTTTTGAAAGTTTGGTTGAGAATGAGCAAAACGTGTTGGGTAAAGAGTAGTATTCATAAAGTTTTGTGAGAAGATCTTGTATTAGTCACAAGGTGGGTTTGGGCATAATATCTAGTCGCACATGTGAAAGAGAAAATTAAAAATAAAATAATAATTTTTTTAAAAATAATTAATTATTTTTATAATTTTTAAAATAAAATGTTTTTTTCTTATATTGTGATCAACCAAATATGGGTTTTTGTTGCTGGGTTACACTTACATGATCACAAAACTAAAAGTTCATTTAAATATACATACATGATTGAAAAAGGTTTAAAAGGGAAAAGAATTACATCATATATATTTTCAAAATAAATAAATAATATATATTTTATAAATATGTGTCTAAATAATTTTAAATGCATGTGATTATAAACTATAAAGTATTTCTTGTATTGTTAGGTAGGTAGTGGTGAAAAAAGATGGGATAATAGTTGTTTTGATCTCTGAATGTGTAATGAATAGATACAATAATCTATTAATGTATCAAAATTTTAAAATAGTATTTAAATGTGCACTACACTAGTCAAAATAATCTATGCTGTTAAAATATTTCTTCAATATTAAGAGCAGTGTTTTTTTTTATATGTATCAACAGGATAATAAGTAAGTATTTGCAGTGATTAATATGATATTAAATATATTGAAGAATTGATATGACATTTTATATGTATCAACATGATTATAAGACTCTAACTTTTTTAACATGATTGGCTAATTTGATTAACTGAATACAATTTATAATTTTGATACTACTTATTTTATTCTGAGGTTAAAATAACTATTAGCAAGCAAACTTTTAGTTGTCCTTTTTATGAGGTGACAAAAGTCACATGAAGTGTAAGACCGACATCTAAAATTTGGTCTAATTCAGCAGACAAATTAGTGGACAGCAGCTGCAATCATGGTAAAAGTTCCCTCTTGGAATCTTTGCCATCGATAGCCTGCCACATGAGAGACACAACGCGTTGCACAATCTCATGCATCAACGGGTTTCACATGTATACCTTCAAATTCATTTCCAACGTCCCAATTGATCAAAGACCGCTAAAGGAAATTAGTTTAGCGGGTCAAAATATTGATTTAGTCGATAAAAAGTTGATTTATATATAACACGAATTTAATTATCGATGTAACAAAATTTGAGCCTTATCATATGTTTAGTTCTGCGGTAACAAAATTTGATTTTAACTGAATAATTTATAAAACTATTATGTTTAAAAATGAGTTGAAGATAAAATGATTTGTGTTATCACATAGATTCATATAAAAGTCAATTTGAATTTTAACTTTGTGTGTAAAAATCAATTATACGGTAAAAAACTAAAAATTCTAACTTCAATAGAATTAATCAAAGCCAATTAAAAATAAATATATTAAAAATAATAATTTTGGTACCCTTAAACAAATGGTGCCCTGGGCTGCCGCCCCTCGCGCCCACCCTCAGGGCCACCTCTCGCGCCCACCCTCAGGGCCACCCCTACTTAATGGAGTTCACAACCATGAGTTGGAGCCAAAGTTAGAAGGTCACCTTCTTGCTGGTAGACTAAAAGAGGAGGAGAAGAAAAGAGTTGTTGACATGATAAAGAGTTTGGCATTGCCTAGGAATATTCTAACAAATTTGAAGGAAAAAAACAAAGAAAGTGTGACGAATATAAAACAAGTGTACAATGCACGGGCTAGATGTCGAAAGTCTAAAGGAAGAATGTAAGAGGTAAGTGCATCACGAATTGCAGAGTCAAACCAAAGCCGAAAGTTGTAAAAGTTAATGAGAAAGAAGTGAAGGAAATGAAGGAGGTGGAGGCAAGTGACGTAGTTGACAACATTATGAGAGCTTGGGAAGATGTGGTGGAAACTCTTACAGGTGTTTAATATACAAGTCCACAATGTATGAAAATTTTTTCTCAAAGTTCCTTAAGTATGTTGAAACCACAATATTGAACACCGTTAAAGACAAATTTGTGAGAGCATGGACAAACAATGTCTTGCATCTAGGTTGCAAAACCACAAACGTTGTTGAATTGGCTCATGAAAAGTTGAAAAATATTTGAGGAGTAGTATGTGAGATTTGACATCATGTTGGGATGAAATAGGCAAAATGTTGATTATCCACCTGTCTAAGATACAAGCAAGTTTTGGGAGGAGCCGTATCGTCTTAGAACACATATACAAAGGCAAATTTTTGTACTATGTGTTGGAGGGTTGTGTTTCTAGAGCCACATTGTACTATGTCCGGTCTTTGCTACTTATTATTGTTTCCCTAAGAGTTATCCATGACGATTCATCTTTGCTTTGAATGTCGCAGGACCTTTGAAAGTGTTGGTGCTTTGAATGCCCATCGAATGATGGAATGTGAAATTGACACACGATGCAATAAATGTGGTCAATTATGTTCATCTACGATTTCTTGTGATAATCATAGGAAGATCAGTGAACCACCAAAACCGCCAAAACATTCGATGTGTCTTTTTTATGATAGTGTATTTCCAACTTGGAAAGAATGTATCAACCACATGGCTAATCGTCACTAATTTTGAAAGAATGTACGAACCACATGCTTTATGTTATATTTCTGAATAAATTTTTGATCATTATTTGATCAATTTAAAGTGTTATAGTTTAGGATTTTAAATTATATCGATGAGTTTTATAATAGGTTTCAATATTATACTATTATTAATTGTGCATGTATCAATAAATTAAATAAATATTTAATATATAAGTGATCACAACTTCACTAAACATTTTTCATGAAAAAAAAATTTCACTAGTCATTAATCTAAAAACCACATAAGACATACAAATTTTATAATGCAGCGTATTTTTCCTATCTTTTTTATTTTTTTATTTTTTATAAACTAACAATTCCAGTTAAATGAATTAAAATATAAGTTTGAATTCAAATCACGAGTTCATGAGTCAAACTAGATTTTTTATTTTTTTGATAAAATTCACATATTCAAACTCTATTAACAGAGTAACTAAAATTAAGTGTGAATACATCAAAGTGCCAAATTAATTTATCTTTATATCTCAATGTAATGTAAAATTTATGGGTTTACGACCTTCGTTTTAACGTTAAGTAGTGATGAATGATGTGACTTTAATTTTATATAAAAATAAGTGATTTTTTTTTCTTCCTAAGAACATAGATTAGTCCAATTAACATTATCGAAAATTGAACTTAAGACTTTTGAGAGGAGCACAATTCAATGTCTCAATTCAACGCCACCTAACCAACTCAAGTGAGTTATAAAAATAAGTGACTTATTCGGCACATAGTGATATTTTCCAATGTATTAATCTTTCAAGAACACATTCATGAATAGACAGAGCAAAATCAAAACAAAATCACAAAAAAAAAACTTTATTTTATAAATTCTAAGCAATGAAAAGAAATAAATCAATACTAAAAAAGGAATGCCATATGTTCTGGATCGGCTTGTACGCCCAATTTCGTGAAGCCACGTGGATCAATCCCATGAAATAAGGTACAATGTCCTGAGTGAGCATGTTAGTTTCGATACGCACAACCACACTGAAACACGCCCCCGCGCTTGCAGCACTGTACACGTGGCCTCCAACGGTTCCTTGATGAGGCGTCACATTTCACGTAAGCCGTTAGCGCTTCCTTTTCCTATATAAAGGTGATTTAGCGTCACCTTCAAGATACGCTTCATTTTCCACGCATTTTTACACGTTTAACCTCATTTCCTACACTGACTTGAACATTGAAGTGTTAACATGTCTGCAAGTACCTTTCTCTCCATTGTGAAGACTGCAACGCCTCCATTCTTGGAACATTGCACACCACCGTTGCCTTTATCTGTTCATTATCAGACAAATCACCGTCATTTATTATTTTTTTGAACACAATATGTCATGCAGAATATTTTATGCAGTAACTTGATCAACAAGTACTATATTAATTTGTTATTAAAAAAAATAACTATATTAAAGTGTCTTAGGGAGGTAACTCATCATTGGTGAAAAAAGTCAAATGTCTCATCGTAGACTCGAGAATTAGTCGTATAAAAGATCTAAAAGTCTAACAATCCTAATTACAATGTCTTAGACAAAAAATAATAAGGAACTTGAAAAAAAAAATTCCTAAAATTAATGTAGAAAATTAAACTATCAATCATTTTTCTCTTTTGATAAATGAATCATAACTGTGAAAATAAAATTTACAAATGTAAAAACTAATTTTCCTAATTCATGTGTTTTATCAATAGAGTTTTGTAAGAAGATCTTGTATCATTCACAAGGTAGGTTTGGGCCTAATATCTAGGCCCACATGTGAAAGAGAAAAATAAAAAAAAAATAATGTAATTTTTTAAGCTTAACCAAATATGTTTAAAATTAAATGTTTTTTCTTATGTTGTGATCAACCAAATACGGGTTTTTGTAGCTGAGTTACCCTTTGTATGATTACAAGTCTAAATAAAGTTCATTTAAACACACACATGATTGAAAAAGGTTTAAAAGCGAAAAGGATTACATAATATATATTCTCAAAATAAATAAATAATATATATTTTATAAATATGTGTCTAGATAATTTTAATTTATGGTTGAGACTATAAACAATAAAGTATTTCCTGAATTGTTAGGTAGGTGGTGGTCCTCGTGAGCTTAACTCAATTGGTTGGGATAATACATAAAATATATAAGGTTTAGGGTTCAAACCCCGGCCACTACCAAAAAAGGTAGTAGTGGTGAAAAAAAAAGGGATAATAGTTGTTTTGATTTTTGAGTGTGTAATGAATAGATACAATAGTCTATCAATATATCAAAATTCTAAAATAGTATTTAATTGAGCAATACACTAGTCAAAATAATCTATGCCTCAACTTTTATTTTTTATATATATTGACATGATAATAAGTAAGTATTCGTAGTGATTGATACGACATTAAATATATTGAAGAATTGATATGACATTTTATATGTATCGACATGATAATAATTATGTTTTCTATGGCTGTAACTTTTTTAGGAGAATGTTAACTAGTGCCCCAAGGGCATTGATTAAGCATTCCAAACAAGAAAATTTTTATGAAAAAATTGTGTAATTATTACTTTATCAAAAGTTACATCTTTTATTTTTCCAAGACAAAATTTCTATTTATAGAATCCTTAATCAATGCCCTGAGAACACCGGTTAGCAAGACCCACTTTTTTAACACGATTGACTATTTTGATCAACTTAGTACTACATAATTACGACTATTTTATAATTTTGATAGAGAAATGATATTTGTACAACCATTTTATTACAACTTTTTGATAAATTTTTCTCTCATACTCACATTATATTTTTATTCTCTATTGTTTTGGACCAATGGAAAATGAAAAATTAAAAGTTGTTATCAAAGTTGTCTCAAATGATTGTATCCTTACTCGTTTTGATACTACACATTCCGAAGTTAAAATGACTATTAGCAAGCAAACTTTTGGTTGTACCTTTTTATGAGGTGACAAAAGTCACATGAAGTGTAAGACCGATATCTAAAATTTGGTCTAATTCAGCAGACAAATTAGTGGACAGCAGCTGCAATCATGGTAAAAGTTCCCTCTTGGAATCTTTGCCATCGATAGCCTGCCACATGAGAGACACAACGCCTTGCACAATCTCATGCATCAACGGGTTTCACATGTACACCTTCAAATTCATTTCCAACGTCCCAATTGATCAAAGACTGCTAAAGGAAATTGGTTTAGCTGGTTAAAATATTGATTTAGTTAATAAAAAGTTGAATCTTATATGACGCAAATTTAATTATCATGTAACTATTTGGACTTAGGATCTTATTGATAATTTTAATGTATTGTTAACAGTTGCTCTATGAGTCTTATTGTATGTATGTTTAGTTCTGTGGTAATAAAAATTGATTTTAAAGTGAATAATTTTATAAAACTATTCTGTTTAAAAATGAGTTGAAAATAAAATGATTTGCGTTATCGCATACATTAAAAGTCAATTTGAATTTTTATTTTGCGTATAAAAATCAATTCTACGGTAAAAAACTAAAAAAATTCTAACTTTAAGTAAAATCTTGTTAAAAGAAAATCAATTATTGATGTAATTTTTTTTTATCAATTTAACGTTAATTTTACACAAAAGTAACTAAACATATCAGAATCAATTCAACAACTTCTAAATTAATTTTGATTCGTATAAACGTAGAACCATACATTCATTCACCAAGTACTATGAAGACTCTGGTCACAATAACTTTTGTTCATATAGTAAAAATTCATAGAAAAAAACCTGCTGACTAACTTTATTAGTTTTTAATTAATTCAATTACCATCAACCATCTTTCCCGGTATGGTACAGGTATGCAGCCTCCAAAGTCCAAACCAATGGACTCACTTTTTTGCATTGTTTCTATAGCCCATGGAATTTCCAATTGACCACCTTTGACCCTTGATATAAGGTAGCTAATTAGTACAACACCTTGGTATTTCTAGTTAGTAAACAGCAAACAAATTTTGAATTTAGTCATACTTTTGAATTGAATTTTAGTATTTGAATAAAATGATTTATAATTAAAATATCTTTATTTTAATAATAATTTGACACAATTATTCAAAAAGGACATAGTTCATTTAATAATATTGGCTTACATATATTTTTAGTTTAAATAAATTAAAAAATTAAAATTTTGTCTAGAAAAATATTTATTTCAGTCAATTTAATATAAAAACTTTTGACGATATATTTGCTATATATTTGATACAAATTGTATGCGGGAAAATCGTCCGGTCCTTGCTTCTTAGTATTAATTTTGTTTAGAAAAATATTTATTTCAGTCAATTAAATATAAAACTTTTGACGATATATTTGTTATATATTTGATACAAATTGTATGCTGGCAAATCATCCAGTCCTTGCTTCTTAGTATTTTTGCTTAAGAATTATCCATGGCGATTCATGTTTGCTTTGAATGTGGTAGGACCTTCGAAAGTGTCGGTGCTTTGAATGCCCATCGAATGATGGTATGTGAAATTGACACACGTTGCAATCAATGTGGTCAATTATGCTCATCTACGATTTCTTGCGCTAATCATAAGAAGACCTGCGAACCACCAAAACCGCCAAAATATTTGGTGTGTATCTGTTGTGGTAGGGTATTTCCTACTTCGAAATAATGTATCAACCACATGGCTAATCGTCAATGATTTTGAAAGAATGTACGAACCACATGCTTTATGTTATGTTTTTGAATAAATGGAAGAATGTATGAACCACATGCTTTCTGGTATATTTTTTAATAAATTTTTGATCATTATTTGATCAATTTAAAGTGTTATTGTTTGGGATTTTAAATTATATCTATGAGTTTTATATCAGGTTTCGATATCATACTATTATTTATGGTGCATGTATCAATAAATTAATTGATATATAAGTGATCACAACTTCACTAAACATTTTTCATGAACAAAAAACTTCACTAGTCATTAATCTAAAAACCACATAAGACATACAAATTTTATAATGCAATGTATTTTCCCTATCCTTTTTTATAAACCAACAATTCCAGTTAAAGGAATTAAAATATAAGTTTGAATTCAAATCACGAGTTCATGAGTCAAACTAGATTTTTATTTTTTTTTTGTTTAAAATCCTCATGATTCAAACTCTATTAACAGAGTCACTAAAATCAATTGTGAATACATTAAAGAGTCAAATTAATTTATTTTTATATCTCAATGTAATGTAAAATTTATGGTTTACCTTTGTTTTAACGTTTAATATTTATGAAAGAAATGCCTTTAATTTTATATAAAAATAAGTGATTTTTTCGAAGAAGATAGTCCACCAAAATTAACACTATCAAAAATCGAACTTGAGACCTTTACAAAAAAACACAATTCAACATCTTAATTCAAAGTCATCCGACCAATCCAAATGGATTATAAAAATAAGCATTTTTTTAAGGAAAAAATAAGCGACTTATTGAACATGTAGTGTTCTTTTCCAATTTATTAATCTTTCAATAACGCGACAGAGCAAAATCAAAACAAAATCACCTAAAAATAATATGTTTTTTGAACACAATATGTCGTGCAAAATAATTTTGTCCAGTAACTTGATCAACAAGTACTATATTTATTTCCCTTAAAAAAGGTACTACATTAATTTGTTATTTAAAAAAAAAGGCTATATTAATTTGTAATTATTTTGATTTAAAGTGTCTTAGGAAGCAAGAATTTAGATAAACTTCTAGAAAAAACCCAATTGTAGTAGAAAAAAATGCCAGTAACATGTTTTTCAACACATTTTAATTTTTTTTCTTTTAAGAAATTCAAATTTCCCCCTTAAAATATACCTTTTATTTTATTTCAACTTGTCCAAAAAAAAAGAGCCAATACGAAACTAATTTTCTCTAGAAAAAACAATTAATTTTTTTTTCAAAAATAAATAACAACCAAATTCAAAATCCTCAAAAATAATTTGCTTAAAAAAATCCTCAATAATTAGCAAAAACAGAAAACCGCACCTTGTAATATGACCCACAATCTTTCATGTTAATGTTTCCTTTCTCCCAAGTTTTTTTTTTTAAAAGTAACAATAAATTTCAGTACTATAAATTCTCTCCATCTTCAAGTCAAATCTCACTCACAAACACAAACATTTTTCAAAACCTCAAACACTTTTCAAAACCTCAAACACATCAAAAAACTTTCTCTCTCTCATTTTCTTCAATATGGACACAAACCTAGGATCCCTCGAAACATGCAAACCACCATGCAACGACATAATAACAACACCTTCATCAAACGGCACTGTTTCCACAATCCAAAAATCCCCTTCAACCCAATCTCTAGCCTCATCTGAATCAACCCTCGGTAGCCACCTAGCACGGCGACTAGTGGAAGTCGGCATCACCGATATTTTCACCGTCCCCGGTGACTTCAATCTGACCTTGCTCGACCATCTGATCGCTGAACCGAAGCTGAAAAACATCGGTTGCTGTAACGAACTGAATGCTGGATATGCTGCTGATGGATATGCAAGGTCTAGGGGTGTGGGAGCTTGTGTTGTTACATTTACTGTTGGTGGGTTAAGCGTGATTAATGCAATTGCTGGTGCTTATAGTGAGAATTTGCCAGTGATTTGTATTGTTGGTGGGCCTAATTCTAATGATTTTGGGACTAATAGAATTCTTCATCATACTATTGGTTTGCCTGATTTTAGCCAGGAACTTAGGTGTTTCCAGACTGTTACTTGCTATCAGGTCCAAATCTCTACTCAATTTTTTTTCTTTCTATTTTTTTAATTATTTTTTAGCTACTATAGGTATGAAAATGTATTTGTTATATACAAAGTACCTTTTACGTATGAGATTTGCAAGAATATTAATATATGAAATAGTGCAGGAAAAAATAGTGACACTGGCATAGGTGGACCCTGATAATAATAGTTTTATAAAATTGAAGGGATTTAGTGCAACTATATAATATGTATTATTGTTGTGGTTGGACAAGAATATGATAACACATGTTTGATCTCACGTGTCAGTGATATAAAGTTATATTAATTGTATAAAAAGTTTTCAAGTATAGGTTCGGTTGCAAGTTATTGTGTGATTCTTGATATTGCTCCATTATATTTTTCTATGTGCTTCCAATAATATTTTGTTATATTATTCTAATATTATAATTGAACTTTCAAAAATAATATTTTAATATCAACAATTGGATTTTCAGAAATAATATTATAATATGATTGGCATGTGTATATAAGTTGTTAGTGTTAAGTTTGCTATATCTGTCTTATTATAATTTGGTGCTTAAATATGAATTTCGAAAGTAAAATCAATATTTTCAAGGTTAGTTTTGCTAAGTATAAAAGTTAAACATTGCAATCATGTGATTGCTCAATTTGAATGGTGTCCATTTGAAAAGCTATGCTTTCTTGATTTGGTATTAATGTACTCTGAAGCCTTTTTTTCTTCTTTCTTTCAAAATCTGATTTTTTTTAATGTGATTCATGTGAACATCATTGATTTACTGTGTTAAAATGGTTTATGTACTTTTGATTAAAGGCTGTGGTCAACAACTTGGAAGATGCACATGAAATGATTGACACTGCAATCTCAACAGCACTGAAAGAAAGCAAGCCTGTTTATATAAGCATAAGCTGTAACTTAGCATCCATTCCTCACCCTACTTTCAGCCGCGAACCTGTTCCATTTTCCTTGTCTCCAAAGTAAGATTTTACTCATAATTAATTTATATTTATTTGATATTTTTAATTTCATCTTTGACGGTGGTTTTATTTGATTTAAATTCAATAATAACTTTTGACAGATTGAGTAATCCAATGGGATTGGAGGCAGCAGTGGAAGCAGCTGCGGAGTTTCTCAACAAAGCAGTGAAACCGGTACTAGTAGCCGGTCCAAAACTAAGAGTAGCAAAAGCGTGCGAAGCTTTTATTGAGCTAGCTGATAAAAGTGCTTATCCATATTCAGTCATGCCATCTGCTAAAGGACTAATTCCTGAGGATCACAAACATTTCATTGGAACATTTTGGGGTGCAGTGAGCACTGCATTTTGTGCCGAGATTGTGGAATCGGCTGATGCATACCTATTTGCTGGACCTATTTTCAATGATTACAGTTCTGTTGGTTACTCGCTTCTTTTAAAGAAAGAAAAAGCTATTATTGTTCAGCCTGATAGGGTTGTGATTGGAAATGGTCCTACATTTGGGTGTATCTTGATGAAGGATTTTCTTAGCGCGCTCGCAAAGCGCCTTAAGAGGAACAATACTGCATATGAGAATTATTTTAGGATTTTTGTTCCTGAAGGTTTGCCGGTGAAATCTGAGCCTAGAGAGCCTTTGAGGGTTAATGTTCTTTTTCAACATATTCAGAATATGTTGTCGAGTGAAACTGCTGTCATTGCTGAGACCGGGGACTCTTGGTTTAATTGCCAAAAGCTGAAATTGCCAAAAGGATGTGGGTAAGTAATAGCTTATAGAATTTGAATTGGTATTGGTCATAAATTTTTTAAATCACGTCTATATTGCGATCTTTGATATTCCAGAGAATTGTAGTTAAAAGCAGCTGACCGCTCATGCAACCTTAATCGCGATTGCATTGAGGTCAGATAGCCATCAAAAACATTGATTTTTCACTTCAAATTGCGATCACATTTTCTTTTCTTTTCAAAACCTTGTTATGTTTCTGTTTTTGTAGCATATTTTGATAAAAGGACTTGTTTACAGTTATGAGTTCCAGATGCAATATGGTTCAATTGGATGGTCTGTTGGTGCAACTCTTGGTTATGCTCAAGCTGTTCCGGAGAAGCGAGTGATTGCTTGCATTGGTGATGGAAGTTTCCAGGTTTGTCTTGCACATACTAACTACTTAGACAATTTTCAATCACTAATATTTTTTATATACAATTTCCAAATTTTGCTAGTACATTTTTTCCTCTAAGCTTTTACTTAATAATACTTGAACCGATTAAATTGTTTATATCATGTTTTTTAAAATTATATGTAGGTGACAGCACAGGATGTTTCCACAATGCTGAGATGTGGACAGAAGACCATAATCTTCTTGATTAACAATGGTGGATACACCATTGAAGTTGAAATCCATGATGGACCATACAATGTGATCAAGAACTGGAATTACACTGGCTTGGTTGATGCAATCCACAATGGTCAAGGAAATTGCTGGACCACTAAGGTAATTAATCTTCTTAATTAATAAGCTTTTACAAACACCGGACACGACACTGACACATTTTCATATGAAGTGTCGGCGGATGCTGATAATGTATCTATTAATTTATATATTTGATTATGGTAGGTCTTTTGTGAAGAGGAGCTTGTTGAAGCAATTGAGACAGCAACAGGACCAAAGAAGGATTGCTTATGTTTCATTGAGGTGATTGTTCACAAGGATGACACTAGCAAAGAGTTGCTTGAATGGGGATCAAGGGTTTCTTCTGCAAACAGTCGTCCTCCTAATCCTCAGTGAACTTCAGAAATTTTAATTTAATGCATTAGAATAAAAAAAATTGAGTTTAGCTTTATTAAGCCGAGATTACTTTAAGGATACTTATGTTTGAGGGATATTTTATTTTGTTAGTTATTGAAATGTTTAATTGAGTTGCATGGTTTCTGTGAAAATTCATTGATATATCCAACTTTTTTTGCACCAATGCTTTTGAATGGTATTTTATAGGTGTATGATGAAATCTGTTATCTACTTTTTTATGGCTATGAGTCATGATATTGTTTTTAGTGTTGGATCATGTGTATTTTTCCATGCAAATCCATGACAATAATTGCTCTATACACCTCGTGGATTGCTCAACCTCTGAAAGCCGATTTAAAGATAACATCCATGCAAAAAAAAAAAAGGCTATCGGACTGTATCTCCAGATAAGTTTTATGAGATCGGAAGTTACTCTTCGATAAATTGATTAATTTTTGAGCAAAACTGAGGGGGCCATAGAGCAACTTTCATTCTTGATGGGCATAGAAATTCTATTTTTTTTTGTGGCCCAAGCCATTGTTTTAGCGTTTCAAATATAAATAAGTTTTTTTTTTAATTAAGGAATTAGGCTACAAATAAAAATATTTTGTTTTTTATGAACAATAAAAATATTGTTTTGTATAAGTAAATAACTTACATAAAATTATCTAAATTGTTATGTAGCCCGTTCTAGTTTTTTTTAAAAAATAAATTTCTAATTTTTGATTCTCAAACACACATACGTACGCATGTGCACACACATATATAAATAATTTACATAAATTTATCTAAATTGATATGCCCTCTATATATATATATATTGCATCATCAATGTCCTATTTTATTTTACATTAGAAATGTCGATGTGTCTATGCCAGTATCATGTCAGTGTTAATGTCCTATTTTCTATGCCAATATCGATGTCAGTGTTAATGTCCTATTTTATTATACATTAAAAATTTGATTTTCTTTACAAAAGAAAAATTATTTTTTTTAATAATCGTTCCAAGGTCATACATATATATAGAGCTCACAATCGAGTTCATAATCCGTAAAACAAAAATTAACTCTAATCTTTATTTAGTTTTGAAAGATATAATAAAAAAGTAATCAGAGACAAAAGGTAGGAAAAAAAAGTGAATGATTAAGTAGATTTTAAAGAAGAAAATAATAAATTTAAATTTAAAAAGAAAATTTATAAAAAAAAAATAAATTTGATCTTTCTTTAGATTTTAAAGATTGAGTAATCAAATAGGATTGGATGAAGAAGTGAAAGCAGAAGAAATTATTTTGATTTTATGAATTGTTTAACCAAATGGGATTGGAGGCAGCAGTGGAAGAAACTAGAGTTTCTCAACAAAGTAGTGAAACCAATACTAGTAGCTGGTCCAAAACTAAGAGTAGAAAAAGCATGTAAAGCTTTTATTGAGGATCACAAACATTTCATTGGAACATTCTGGGGTGCAGTGAGCACTGCTTTCTTAGCGCGCTCGCGAAGCGTCTTATGAGGAATAATATTGCTTATGAGAATTATTTTAGGATTTTTTTTTCCTGAAGGTTTGCCTGTGAAATCTGAACCTAGAGAGCCCTTGAGGGTTAATGTTCTTTTTCAACATATTCAGAATATGTTGTCCAGGGAACTACTATCATTGCTGAGACAGGGGACTCTTGGTTTAACTGCCAAAAGCTGGAATTGCCCAAAGGATGTGGGTAAGCAGTAGCTTGTTGAATTCAATTTTTGGTATTAACACATTTTGATTTTCTTCCATAGTAGATAGTAACTAAATGCAAAATACTATATAATCATGTGTTAAATTTTTTTAAATAAAATAATTTGCTTAATTTAGGTCCACAATCATACGTACAATCGCTCACACATGCTCGCACGCACGCACACAGTTTATATTATGCTTATCCATTTCAGGTGCCTGTGTCGAAATTTATGTTTTATAAATGCTTATCCATTTTCAATTATGTCATCAGCTAAAGGACTAGTTCCTGAATATCACAAACATTTAATTCGAACAATTTAGGTTGAGATTGGACGACTTTGGGGAGGTAAAGTCATCATAGGTTGAAAATTGTTTATTTATCTTATTCAAATTAAAGTTTTTAAGTATGATGTTAGATTATGAATCATCCATTGAGAATTTAGTTCATGTACCGCTATAGTTAAGGACATTTACCATAACTAATTCTACATATCTATGTAGTTCATAATCAACAATCTTTTATAAAGTACTAAAGTCATAATTGGAAACTCTTTTATTTTCTGGTACCACTCGTAGTGATCACACAATTCAAAAGTGCAAACTCTTCCTTTATTTTTTTTAGTTTTAATAAGTTCTCACCTTCCAACTAAATTTTCTTCATAGTAAAGGTCGAACATCTAACCACTTGTTTAAGCGGTCCAATCCCCTTACCTCTTGCTCCAACAATTACTCTTCCTTTGTATTTCCAAACATTGAATATACTGCATGTTTATTAAGTAGTGGTCATGAAAAACAGCCTTAGCTTTATGGTGATTCTAATTCCTATATGCATTCTAGCTATTGCTTAGAATTTTTCTGCTGACATATTGTCTTGGCAGTAAAATTATTTACGGTATTCTTAGTGTGTTGATATTGTGTACTTCTATAAAAAATTAACCCAAAATATCTCAATAATTATTCTTGTTTATGTATAAAAAAAATAGTATTTTCAAGCCGTTACATCCACGTCTCACTTTCTAACTTTGTCTAATTGTCTTTCCAATGTTTCATGAGCAATAATATTATATATACGATAGTGTTTCTAACATGACCCTAACTAACATTTGCTAAATTTGCAGATTCGATTCTTCATGGTGTCAATTTTGGTGGATTAGTATATGAATAGCACAATCATTGTATGCGAAAACCAGCTCAATTCCAACAAAAAATGGTTTAGAAGGAGAAAACCAGCTCAATTTCAACTAAGGTATATATTTTGCCAACTCATCTCTTTTATGAAACTTACAGAAGTTCAAGTCATTTCTTTATTTTTTTTAACAAACTAAAATAAAACATATATTGATGAGGCAAAGGTTCTCTCCAACGCAAGACTTGCACAGAGAAAACTAAAAGAACAAACAATTAATTACAACACAAAGTTGATCAATGATAACAGCATAGATATTCATTTCTTTGCTGTTGATAGTGTTGATTTTTCACTTGTAGCTGTTGATATTCATTTCAGAGATTCACTTGATGCCCGTTATTTTTTCACAAATTGAACTACGTATGACGAAACTACCAAATACACAGAAGAATATTCTAATTCTATTAGATTAAACTGTTCTTCCCTCTGTTTCTTTTCAAGTGTTGTTTGAGTAGGAATTTAACGATCTAATTTAACTGTCGCTTTGATAGTTTAAGGGTGCAACTTGACAATTACTCTTACTTTTACTGACTATTTTTCAATAAAATTGATTAATAGTTTACGTAATCTACTTACTCTTTTGTCAATTTGTCAATCTACTTACTCTTTTTTGACAAGTAGTCTAACATGTTAGGTGAATAATGGGTGCTCGAGATTTGAATCCCAACCTCTGGATATATATCACGCAACGTCCCTATCAACTGAGCTAAGATCACGAAGACAAGTAGATTGCTTTCTACTCTACTAAAATTAACAAAAGATACTATGATAGACTATTTGCGAGTTTCAATCTAGATACTCACAAACATATGTGCAATCTAGATACTATTTGCGAGTTTCAACCTGACTAATGGATACAATCTAGAGAACCTTATTTTGACACTAAGTACTGTTTGTAACAAAGAGAGATACAAAATAGAGGAGTGCAAATTGTTGGAGCTATTGCATTAAACCCAAGAGTTAATCGATCAGTAACTCCACCTCAGAGTTCTATATCTCTTCCCTTCATGTTGTTCATACACAAAATCTAGCTGGGGGATGAACCTGTAAAGCATTTCATCGACATGTTTGAAATACCATAACCTCCATTTCGTCAAGCAAATAACGGGGAGGATGAAAATTCCAAAGCCAAAAATACATCCCAACTCCATACTTAAGAAACTCCAATCAATTGAACTCTCATTATTGGAATGAGGTGTTTCAGATGCTGGTGGTGGCAACCCTTGATTTCCATCGTCGCCACATTTGTTTGTTAGTGGAGATCCACATAACCCTTCATTCCCTTCAAAGGAATCTACATCAAATGATTGAATTTGAGTTCCCAAAGGAATTCGCCCATCCAGGTGATTGAATGATAGATTCATATATTCAAGGAAATTTATACTTGAAAGCTCTTGAGGAATCTCTCCATTCAAAGAGTTATTTGACAAATCCATAGACTCAAGATTCTTCAAATTCCCCACAGATGATGGTATATGTCCCATTAAAGCATTATGGGACAAGTTTAGAGCATTCAAAGCCTTGAATTGCATCAACTCATTAGGTATTGGCCCTTTCAAATAGTTGCTTGACATATCAACATAAGTAAAGGCCCTTTGAATTTTGACAAGCTTCATCTGCTGACCTTTGTTGACAATAATAATCGAGTCCTGATAATGACTATTAGTCACCGTAGTCGCTTTACTATCAATGAAATCTTGGTCAACAATAGATTGAGACATATTTGAAACAAGTTTAACCAGTCTCATAGAAAGATGTTTGTTCAAAGGTTGTATGGAATCCTTAAAAGTCATAGGATGATAGTCATCAATAATTTCAAAAAACAAATGACCGAATTCTGGCCCAAACACATCTTCATCACGCATCATTGCTTTCCAACTGTTTAAGAGTGAGGTTGATATCATGCCACTAAAGTTATTGGAGCCTAGATCAACAATATGAAGCATCTTCCAATCACCAGTGCTATTTGGGCATCCAATAAACCCGTGGAATTTATTTGACCTTAAAACCATGATTCTCAAGGTCGGAATTTTACTCAAGAAACATGGAAATCTTCCAGTTAGTGCATTATTTCCGATGTTAAGGACTTGTAGTTCCCGACAATTTGCTACGGATTTTGGTATAGTGCCGTCTATATGATTGTCATTTAGATCCAAAATCCTCAGTGCACATGAATTTAGAAACATAGTTTTGGGAATATGACCTTGGAGTTTATTTCCACGAAAATTCAACATCCTAAGACTGTTACTTAGTGCTGCAAAACACTTGGGAATCGTCCCAAAGAAATTATTATGGGAAAGATCTAACAGGCTTAGACTAGATGCATTGCAGAAAGATTCATGGATTTTTCCCTGAAAACTGTTGTTTGAAAGAAACAAAATACGTATGTAAGGGAGATGGTTTCCAATGTCCGGTGGAATGATAGAACTGAATTTGTTGCCTGAGTAGTCTAAATACACTGCGTTTGTTGGAATGAAAGGAATAGGCCCTTGTAGTTTGTTTGAACTAAGATCAAGCTCAAAAAGGTTAGAACTGAAGTTAAAAAAACTTCCTTCAAAATCTGTCAAAGAATTCTGGGAAAGATTCAAGTTAATGAGATTATCAAGTTTCCAAATCCAATTAGGTATTAGTCCATCAATCATGTTGTCAGATAGGTGAAGAGTCAATAAAGTGGACTGGTTTCTTAAGAAGCTAGGTATTCCTCTCAGCTTGCAGGAGTCCATCCGCAGAACTTTCAACTTTGGAAGAGGTGACAAGTCATGATCATCTCTAAAGTTCACATTAACCGACAAATTGTTATGTGATAGGCTTAGTATAATTAAATTACTTAGCCTTCGAATGACATCCAACTGTATTGTGCCATTAAACTTGTTGGATGAAAGTTCAATGACACGAAGTGTTCTGAGGTTAAAGACGGACAAAGGAATTGGACCATGCAAATTATTATTTGTCAAATCAATCATCTCCAACACAGAAGAAAATGCATTGTCAAACTCACCCAAGATACCACTGAGGTTATTGAAGGGGAGCTTCAGTTCTCGCAAATTTGGGAGTTTAAGCAAAGATGATGGCACATCCCCGTTGAAAAAATTGAACCCTAAATCGATGCTGACAAGATATATGAGGCCCTCGAAATGGCTGGATGGTAAATCCCCCCTTAAATGATTGAGAAAAACGGATAGATATGTGAGGTTCCTTGACATATTGAAAGAAGGGAGTGGACCTGTGAAGTTATTGTATGATAGGTCTATATATACAAGTTGGGTGAGTTCTGACATTGAGCTTGGAAGTGTTCCATTGAATTGGCAATAAGATAGATCAATGGTAGACAAATGCTTCAAATTTGAGATAGTACTTGGAAGCGGTCCTGAAAAATTTGTATAGGTGAGATTCAAGTAGTGAAGAGATGCAAATGGTGGGAAATATGGCACAGAACCACTAAGATTTTGATTGTGTGAGATGTCAAGGACCTTTAATGTTTTTATTTGGAAGATATCCATTGGGAAAGAACCGTTCAAGCCACAGTTACTGAGATGTAGGATGGTTAAATTGGAGAAATTTGCAAAGTAATCTGGCACTATGCTTGACAAATTATTATGACTCAATTTTAGAACAGAGAGTGATTGGAGCTTAGCTAGTGAAGAATAAATAGGTCCTGAGAGATTGCACGATGACATGCTCAAAACGCGAAGACCCCCCAATGAAGATAAAGAACGGCCCCATTCCTCTCCGCTGGCAGATATTGCTACACCATCTAGATACAATTCTGTGATATCTGTGAGGTTTTTCATAAACATTGCTATATTTGGATTCTCAAGTTTTACGACGTGATGTGAAGTAAAGGAAGAAGACAAATCAAGAGTGACCAACCTTTTGAGGTGAGAAATTTCCTTAGGGACCTGTCCCTTAAATCCAGCGTTGGACAAGTTCAGATGCATCAAATTTTGAAGCTGATGCAGCTCTTGAGGAATCACAGAATGAAAGTCATTAAAAGCTAAATTCAGACTTTGTAGATATTGCAGGCTGAAAATAGCACTTGAATTAAGCCCTCCTGAGATGGACTCTTGACTAAGATCAAGGGTGGTAACATTTCCATCTTTGCATGTTACCCCATGCCATTGGCAACAATCATATTCACTTTGGTTCCAATGAACTAACTTTGAGGATTTTGTGGGGTTGAATATCAGGTTCTTTTTCAAATGGAGCAACAAGGAACGTTCATGGCCATGACAGTAGCCATTGACCAAAAAATTATTTGAGCTGGAAATGATTAAGCAGAATGGTAACAAGAAAAGCAAAAAGATTATGCGTCTCATAGTGAATTACGAGAAGCCTGTGTATAATGGTTTTTGAAAATGTAAAGAGGCTTTTTGTGAATAAAGTATACATTTCTCCCTTTATATATAGACTACAAAAATTGGACTGTTGATTAAATCAACCCAACTTATCTTACATGCAATCTGCCCCTCCTTGACCCAACCTGGTATGATCCTCGTGCGTTGGGAAACTTTCTTTTATAAGTATCACAAAAAGATAATAAAACTACATGTATTCTTATCCAACGATATTAGAGTCTAGCTGAAAGAGTCAATCTTCCATTTAAAAAGATGGTCACAACTTATTTTATATGCCGCGGCAGAGTCGTCTGTGAAAAGGAGTCGCTATCAATGACCTATCCATCTAACTTTCTACTAACAACTGACTTTTGTCGCACGGTTCCTACCGAGAAGAAGTTAAACGAATAAGTCGCAACAATGTAAACATATATAGTTGATAGAAGTTTTAACAACAATTAAACATATGTTCCCTTCTACGATAACAATAGAAACAAAATGAAATGGTCGCATACATAAAAAAAAGTTTTGAACTTTAATCATCAAGATACATTAAGAAAGACTTCGTGATAAACAACATTTGAGGTCGTATCAGTATTCTCTCCATCTCCATCAACGATTAGTATTTTCAATCTTTGTTTTGAAGTGACTCTTGAGATTGCAATGTACAACTGACCATGCGAGAACACAAGACTCGACAAATAAATTCCAACGCTTTTAAGTGATTGCCCTTGACTCTTGTTGATTGTCATGGCAAATGAAACAGATATTGGAAATTGCCTTCTTTGAAATTTGAAAGGAATTTTAACATCAGATGGTGAAAGAGATAACCTGGGTATGAAAACTTTTTCGTCAATGTTACTTCCAGATATAACCTTTCCTTTTCAAGTACAAATTTCCCCATTCTGGTTATGATTAACCTTGTTCCATTGCAATTTTGGTGCGTTTGTTTGGTGGTTCCATTTTACAAACTCAACATCTACCCGATTTGCTCAATTGTTTTCACATCTACTGACTGAAAACCAAATTAATAATCAATTTGTGTGTTCATCAGATGCAAGATCACTACAAGAATTCTGGTTTTTACTGGTGGAAATAATCCCTCAGTAACACCAAAAATCCCTCAGTAATATTTATTACTGGCGGATATGAATCCCTCAGTAATATGAGCGTCAGCAATATTACTAGCGGATTTTTCCCTCAGTAATGTAGAGGTAGTTTTGACAAAGCATTACTGAGGGATTATTCCGCCAGTAATTACTGACGGATTGCAATCCCTCGGTAATTACTGGCGGAATAATCCCTCAGTAATGCTTTGTCAAAACTACCTCTGCATTACGGAGGGAAAATTCCGCCAGTAATGTTTATATAGATCTGCATTAGTGACAGAAATTTCTGTCAGTAATGTACTTCTCACTTTTTTTTTATTCCTTTCCACTTTTTAATTTTAATTAAAGAAATAAAATTTATTAAACACAAATAAATTAATGGAATAAAGTTTTAATTTAATAAGACACAAATTAATTAAACGACATATATCATCATAATCATTATACAATCCATAAATCATTTTCATACAAAACCATAAATA
>Ga0228710_1004462_pt1 | contig 22086 bp, 11 predicted proteins | sample MedpolnodulmetaG_FD_177995 | JGI IMG/M metagenome (GOLD analysis project Ga0228710, IMG submission 177995) | Root nodule microbial communities from Medicago polymorpha collected in Santa Monica, California, United States - pink nodules | ecosystem: Host-associated > Plants > Roots > Nodule...
CGATTTTCTTTTGTTTTTAATAAAAAAATAGGTTTGTTTTGTTTTTCAAAAAAAAAAAAAAGGTAATTAGTTTGGTTTAGGTTTCATAAAAACATAGGGGACGATTTTATTTTGTTTTTAATAAAAAATAGGTTTGTGTTGTTTTTCATAAAAAAAAAAAAGAGGGTAATTAGTTAAGTTTAGGTTTCATAAAAAAATAGGGGAAGATTTTCTTTTGTTTTAAATTTAATAAAAAATAGGTTTGTTTTGTTTTTCATAAAAAATAGGGTAATTAGTTTAGTTTAGATTTCATAAAAAAATAGGGGAGGATTTTCTTTTATTTTTAATTTAATAAAAAATAGATTTGTTTTGTTTTTCATAAAAAAATAGGGTAATTAGTTTAGTTTAGGTCTCATAAAAAAATAGGGGACGATTTTATTTTGTTTTTAATAAAAAATAGGTTTGTTTTGTTTTTCATAAAAAATAGGCCTGTATCATATTAAACATATAGGAGCGATCTGTTTTTTCAAAAAAATAGGAGCGATCTGTTAACAAAATAGGAGCGATATGTTTTTTCAAAAAAATATGAGGGATTCTTGATATTTTGGAGTGATCTGTTGTTTTTGATTTCAGAAGCATTTGAAAATAACATTTTGATTTAATTAAATAGGGTTAATACAGTAAAATTAAGCAATGAAGTTAGGTTAAATCTAGGGCAACATTTTGCGTTCGGGTTAACTTTAAGCAATAAGAGATGTGACTAAGTCACGCTGAAAACTCACACTGAACCCCAACGTGAGTTAACTCACATTGGTTATCTTTCAGTATTTGCTTTTTCCTTTTGATGGTGAACCATTGCTGTCAAAATCCTGACTTAAATTCTAAAATCCAAGATTTTGCGACTTTCTTCACCTTCAACGACTCAAATCTTTAGTAGAATCCTAAAGTAGGCAAAAACCATCGATTTTGATTGCGATTGTATGATTTCTTATAAACTAAATTCTTTATGACTATATATCATTTGTAACATATATTTAGTTCTATTTTTTTCTGGTAAAATCCATCAATTTTGATTGCGATTTTACGATTTCTTATATCAATTCTACAAAATTAGTCAAGTAAAATCCTTCGATTTTGGTTGCGATTTTACGATTGTCGATTTTTCTCTTTTATTTCGATTAACAACCTTGTGGTGAACTACGATTAACAACCTTGTGGTGAACTACGATTAAATGTGTGGATGATGATTTTAACATCCTGGATTTTAGAATTTAAGTCGGGATTTTGACAACAATGTTTCACCAATAAAAGCAAAAGAAAATATTGAAAGACAACCAACGTGAGTTAACTCACGTTGGGATTCAGTGTGAGTTTTCAGCATGACTTAAGTCACGTAGGTGGTATTCCAACGTGACTTAAGTCATGCTGGGTATAACACCCGTGTGACTTAAGTCACATGGATATTTTTCGTCAGTTTGTATTGGAGGGAGCAATTTTGGATGGGAGAAGAGCAATTTTCTAAATATATTTGCAATGGGATGGTGCCCCGTTTTTTTAATGATTTTTAGAGTGTTTCGTTTTTTTTTTATAATTCAATTCTTTCTATTTACACCTAAATTTTCAGTTACACACAAATTTCATAACAGTTAATCGATAATACTAAAATTGTCCTAGTAATTCTAATTTTTCAAAATCCATTTTCATCTCTCACTCTAAATCGTCATATGCTCTCTTACAAACATTCATGGATGTGTGATTAATCTCAATGAAATTTTGTTTACATGACTTATGTGAACTCATATTACATATACTGCCGTAAAATTTGTTTACATGACTTACATAAACTTAGTTAGACTCATATTTTCTTTCTTTTGAATTGAGTTATTTACGGTATTATGTATGTAAACTCAATTTACATACGCTAGTGTAAACTTAGTTTACATGACATACATAAACTGAGTTTATGTAGACTCATTTAATTTAATAATGCAATAGGCCATTTGTTTTAGTTATTTTCGAATGTAAACATTTTTTAGGGTGTGACTAGAAAAATTTCAACTTAAGACACTCTATTGTGTTGTTGCTTACTCTGCAATAGTTCTCATTGTTACAACCTAATGATTTGGTTGTGAGGATATTTTATACGAAATTCAGGGCTTGATTTCAGGTCACCACGCTTCTGCCTCCCTTTTTTGACAAAAAAATAAACGATAATCATTTATTCTTTCATTTATATTGATAGAGTATATTGATACAATACAAATTCGCTAAACCCAAAAAAGAATAATCTGCAAACAAACTCACAACATCCATGTTAATAGCATTTGATATTAAGGAAGGGGTGAAGGAGGTGATGCAAGTTGGTTTAAAGAAAGAGTGGGTTGAATTATTGGTAACAGTGAGCGTACATCATCACTTCGGTGTGACCCTTCGATGACAGGTCATCTTACATTATTCTTAGCATGTTTTTCAGTTATTTCTAGTAGGTTTTAGCAACAAAAGGGAGGACTATTAGAAATCGCCTATGATTTCAGGACTTTGGTAATGTTTTCTATATTTGAGTCTGTAATTCTAGTTTTCCCGAAACATAGCAATTTTAGGGGGTTTTAAAGTAATTCATGAAGAAATCGGCAAATCAAGATCATCCAAAGATTTGTGAAGACTTAGAAAGACCAAGAATGAAGATTCAATAGGCCTCAGGAGACTTACAAAAAGGAGGAATTATGTTCCCAGGTTTCGAGGAAAGTTATTTGAAGACGAAGACCAAAAATGACGGAAAATTGGAGAAACTGAGCCCGGGAGAGAGTGATATGCGCCTAGCACATGAACCATGCGCCTACGACATGGTTTTCACAGGCCATGCGCCTAGCACATGGCCATTTGCCTAGGGAATTTCCATGCGCCTAGGGCATGGTATTTGCTACACACTCATGTGCAGGGCACACTGAGCAAGTGCCTCGTGCATCCAAAATGTGTGGGCACAAATGTCTTTTCCTGTTTTTTTGTGAATAAAGCCCGCACTTTTAGCCTAAACCTAGGTAGAAACTCTCGTTTAGAACTGTGGCAGTTCAAGAGGAAGGCAATTCTAGAGTTTCAGAGGAGTTTATATCTTCTCCTTGATTTTCTAAGGTATGTTTTTATATTTAGTAATTTGTTTTTGGTTACCATGTGTAACTAATTCTTTTTAGGTTAGAGTTCTAAGATGAACCTCTGTTTATTTTTGTTGTATATTTATTTAATATAATGTTGTTTTTATTTTATTTATCTTTTGTTTGCTATTAATTTTTATTAGGAAATTCCTTAGTTTATTTATGTAGTAGGCGCAACCCCATATTAGATACTTCGGTTGTGACTGGGCCTAATATTGATATTACTATCCTGATGCTTATATCTTGATATTTATATCTTGATACTAATATTTATCTTTTTATGAAGTAATTAGTTACAACTAGTGAAAGATACCGAAAGCGAGTTGACCCTAGTAGTAAGTACTTAGGAGGTGACATTACCATAGTCAAAGCCTATTCCTTTCATATTTCCACATGTCTTCCCAACTTGAAGTATTTCATCTAACACATTAGAACCATTGTTCAACATCCGAACATATTTGGTTATGTTTTCTAATTTTGAATTTAACAAGGTATTTTCCTCTAGTAGACCAGTGATGATTGACATAAGTTTCTCTTTTTCCAGAAAAAAAAAAAATCATTGATGGTTTTCTTCAGTTTCTCTAGTTCGGAAGATCAAAGGGTTATCTCATTTTGAAGGTCAGAATTAGCTGACAATAGTTTGTTCTTTTCAGCCTGCAGTTGAGTTGTGATTTTCTTATGCACTTTTTATGACTTAATCACCTCTAAACTTCTGGCAAAAATCTCTTTGTAGGAATTAGCCAATTTCTCATAAGAAACTCCTTCATCACTAGATTTTTCATCATACTCATATCTTTCTGGTCGGTTCACAAAACCTCCTTCCTTGTCCATTATGCCAGAAAGTAACTTCCTTGGAGCTCACCCTAAAACAGGCAGGGTGCCTGCTCTGATATCAATTGAAATTCCGGCACGCTAGCTTCCTGATGTTTTATGCGATGTTTCAGCACAAGACACAAGAGGAATGTTGAGATTAATGTTTAAACATCGACCTAACAATTAACACACACAAACGAGGAAAATATAAAAGACAGAAAGTAAATGGCACAGGTTATTTGTTAACCCAGTTTGGTGACAAACACGCCTACTCTTGGGGCTACCAAGACAGGAAGGAAATCCACTAGTGTAGTCCTAGTTCTAAAGTTCTCAGCAAACGCCAAGTTTACAACTTATCACCTAGACATTACCTATATTGACTTCAACCTAGGAACTCCTAGATCTGAGATCTCATCTCACTTGCACTCAATCACACACCCTGTGATTACACAAATACAATTAGAATAATGAAGACACCTTCAAACACAAAGTAACTCCTTACTTCAAAGCTTAGGAGTAGTATACAATATTACAACTCAATAAAGCACAATCATATACTTGCATCAAGATGACACAAGAAAGGCTCAAAATCAACAGAGACTCAAAACCCTAAACACTCTCTATTTGAAATGACGGCTTGAATAATCAATTAGGTTTTTCGTCCTTCTATATATATACTGAAGCAGTACGTGCTTGATCTTCTTGTTGGGCTTCAGAATAATAAGGATCCATCCAAAGATCCGCTCACAAGAATTCGAACCAAATAACAAGTTTCCTAAAATGTTGGAACATCTTTAGGAAATAAACACAAGGTTGATTCTGGTCAAACAAGTCTTGGCCCACAAGTAACCAGACGTGGATTCCTTAAATAGATAAAACACATTAATTATAGCGCAAAATCAGGGCACACTAAAGTCGTACCCACATGTTGAAACATTGGGTCCAACATTTTGCTTATATATTTGTTTTAGCAATAATGAGGCCAACATACAAATATCCAACACGAATAATCAATTAACCCTTTATTCTTAGGTTGCAATTTTTTGGAAGTATTTGGCATTCCATTCATCGGTTGTTAGGTATATCAACAGCTACCCCCAACTGATTTCGTGGAGCATGCACAACAACTTGAGGGTTCTTTTGGTTTTAGAAAAGCAAATTGTTTGGGACTTCAAGTTATTTGGTTGGCAACTATTTGGGTGGTGTAGAAGAAACTCAATGCAAGGACTTTCCATAATACAAACCTTCCACTGGACAAATTACTTGAGTGTATTAAATTTCATTATTTGTTGTGGTTGAAATTGCATAACTCACAAAAAAAAAATCGCGAATACCACGCATGGTGGTCCAACCCTTTTAGGAACTCCTTGTACGTTAAAGGGAGGTTCAATCTATTATGTCTTTTGGCTTCTTTAAAAAAAAAAGCATTAGTTATAAAAATAAAGGAGCATTATGTGATATACTAAATCACTAAAATACTTTTATGTTCACGATGATTTGGGCACAACATTTGGCCTCACACACCAAAATAAATATTATTTAATTATTTTAAAAATAAACATTTTTTCGATGAAGTATTGTAAAAATACACATTATTTAATCCTTTTCTTTTCTACCCTTTTCCAATCATGTGATTGTGTTGAAATAATGTGACTAAATGGTTGTGACCACCTAAGTCTTCCTAACTACATCAATACAATGAGAACAAAGAAATAGGCCAAAAAATTAAATATCCTTCGGTTTTGTTTGTAAGTTTGGAGGGGAGAGGTGAGAATGGCTTTGTGGGGAGGGGGATGGAGAACAATAATATAGAGAAAAAAATTACATTTTTTTAAAGAATGTTTTTGTAGAGAACGATAAATGAATACTTATTCTTAAAAAAAAAAAAAAATTTGAGAATATTATAACAAGATAGATTGAATTTAAAGATTTTACATAAACACTTCAAAACCTTCCAAAAAAAAAATCCAATACAATTTTTGAGTTCCTTCAAACTAGTGTGATTTTAAATTATGAAGAAAAATAAACCTCCCATAGCACTCCTATTTCAAAGTGCTCTACTCCTTCTGCTTGTTCCTTCCTTTTTTTCTAAAGCCCTCCCCTCCCCTCAAAACTCGCAAACAAAACAACCATTGTTTTACCATTTGGTAAGCTAGCAGGAATAATTGGTAAGTATATTTTGATAAGAATCAAATCAATTCAACATGATGTGCAAATATGATTGGATGCGCTAGAATCTGTTTTCCATACTTGACTACCTCTGTGTTCTACAAGAAACAGTTCTGCTATAACAGTATTAGTTTTCTGTTGAAGGTTGATAATAATCCTACATTAATCTAGTGAGACAAGTTCAGCTCTTTCTTCATCCCCATTCCTTGTAACTGGTATTTTTCGAAATGATTACTACAATTATTTTCTCAACACAATCTTTGCAGCTGACTAGGCATGCTTCTTAAAGCAAGTTTCTATAGTGTGGCAACGGTAAAACTCAAACAAAAAGCTAAGATTCATTTAACCAAAATAAACAAAATGCAGATTAAAAATGATAGACAAACTTTTAAGGGAACAATTGCATCACAACACATCGCATGTCGCGTACTGCAAACTCGTGCCGCGTACCAACGTAAATTGCGAATTATGTGACTATAGTTCAACTCACTTGGATAGTTGCTTTGTGTCCAATATAGGTAATCCTCCAGACTCCCCTCGTGACCGAACACTAATTGTAAAGGTATTGAATGTTGATATTGATTGATAAAGAAACCATACCAAACAAAAACTCAAAAGTCAGAAGCAGATAAATCAGTGGAAGTTCATATGTTATTGAATATTGATATTGATAGAGAAACCATAACAAACAAAATTGCCTCCAATGGATCAAACTTAGTAATATTTTATTGAAATAGGTGTGGTGAACTCTTTAAAAGTATAAAAATGTTCTTTCCAACATAAAATTCCCTCTGTTAGTAATATTATGCTACCTGACGTCTAGCTCTATTGAAAACAGTAACTGTGAAAGTAATTGAATGTTGATGAAGAAATCGTAACAAACAATACACACAAGCCAGAAGCCAAGAAATAACCCGAGGAAATAATCATTTATTTTTATTTCTTGGTAAGCAACTTCTCTTTGTTTATTGGCTAATTTTTATATATTTTTTCTTGGATAAGTTTTATTTCCTTGGTAATTAAGTAACTTCGTAGCTAAGTTAATTAATTGTTAAGAAACATGAGACTTGACTAACAACATCCTCCCACCTTAAATATTTCTCATAAAAAGGGGTTAAATAAGTTTTTTTTCCCTATTAAAATCTTAAGTTTTGGGTCTCGACGAGCATATATAGCTCAGTTGGCAGCGGCAATGCATTGTTATATGTAAGGGTTGGAGCTCGAACTCTGGACACCCAAATTATTCACCTTAAAATGTGAATTATAATAACCACTAGGTTACTTGACAAAAAATAGGATCTTAAATTTTGTTTTTAATCCCTCTAAAAAAATAGCAAATTTTGGTCCCCAAATGTTTCACACGACTTTTGATCTCTATTTTTGAGTCAACTCATGTGTACCTTTAACAATTTTTAATGATTTTTTATAAAGATGTTTAGAATATTATAAAAATCTCTTCCAGGAAAATTTAGATTTTTTTAACAAAACATGAATTAAATAAGAATTTCACAAGATATTAAACATGAATGAAAAAAAATCAAAGGATGCATATAAGTTTATTTAAAAGCAGAGACCAAAAGTCGTGATAAAAAACATTTGGGAGATCAAAACTTTAGGGGGATCAAAAACGAAATTTGAGATTTTTATAGGGATCAAAAATCTTATTTAACCCTAAAACAAATTACTCTAAGGTTACGTTGCTTTAAGGAAACAACAATGATAAATAGATATCCTTTATTTTCTTACGCATATTCAACAACACATTTTCTATTTATCTTTCTCCTCCTATCACATTGATAAACTATCATATATATATCACATCACTCTCGTTTTCTTTATTTTTTTCCTCATTGGCTTAAGGTGTATGTGCCTCAAGGGTGACAAAACATTTTCCTTAAGGAAATGATTTCTAGCTAGAACATTTTACAGCTATTGCAACTCTGCAAGCTAATGCTTTATATATTCCATCTCCATGTTGTAAGAATGTCATTATAAATAACAAACCAATTGCACATTCCCTTATCCCATATCCAATTTGTAAAGATCAGAATGATTCACACTATTCTTTTCTTTTTTGCTCTTCTCTCATCATATACCTCTTATGCTGATGATTTATGTGTAGCAGACTTACTGCTCCCAAACACCCCTTCAGGCTATCCATGCAAGTCAGAAACAAATGTAACAGTGAATGATTTTGTGTTCTCTGGCTTTGTACCTGGAAGCACAAAAAACCCTTTCAATTCTGGAATCACCACTGCATTTGTCAATAGTTTACCAGGTCTTAATGGACTTGGTATCTCTGCAGCAAGAGCAGATTTTGGTATAAATGGAAGTGTTCCAGTGCATACTCATGATGCAACTGAATTACTTATCATCGTTGAAGGTCAAATTACTGCTGGATTTATCACGCGAACAAAAGTTTATTCGAAAACTGTTAAAGCCGGTGATATTATAGTTTTTCCAGAAGGACTATTGCATTTTGTTGTTAACTCTGGTGTTGGAAAAGCTGTTGCTTTTGTTGCTTTTAGTAGCTCAAACCCTAGCACGCAAATACTTGATACTTTATTATTTGGAAACAATTTATCAACTTCCATAATTGCAGAGACTACTTTACTTGATGTGTCACAGATTCTGAAACTCAAGGCTCAGTTTAACGGCACTGGCTAGAATTGCTTATAAATCCAATTCTATATGTGTGCTCCAAATTAAGTTATGTATGTGTTTCGTTTTTGTGTTTTTATGTCACTTTTCATTTTTAATAACACAAGAGAATAGTAAGGTTCTAAGTTTGTATATTACAGCATCGTGCAATTTTATTTTTTTTGAGTTATCATGTTATAGGTTCGAAACTTTCACCTCCATTTAGTGGGAAAATTAATAAAAGTGGGTTCTCTCCTCTCAACCGAATTTTCTCCCTATGTCAAAGTCAGACATTGAACCAAGGATCACTTGCTTAAGGGAGTTTAAATCCGTTACCACTTGAACCATAAGAATGTCGATCCCCTGCTACATGACGCTCCATAATTTGAATAGAGGCAAAATTACGAATCTCAACTATTGGAACATTATTTGGAGTCAAGGAGACGATGTTATAAGTTAACAGTTCTACACAAACTAATAAATCAACACATATTGGGTGAAGAAAAACGAGCGAAGAGAAACGACAGAGATATCTACACATACTAAGTGTAGAGAGATGTTAATGAGATTTATACATATCAAGTGTAGAGATACAGATGACAATGAGATTTATTTATACCAAGTGAAGTCACCAATTATCTATGCATAATTTTTACTTTCATTGTTACCAATTATCTATACATAATTATCGGTACAAAAATCCTTTTGGTTTCTACTGTCATTGTCATTTAAATATTGACAAAAATTACAATTATCTATACATAATTTTTACATTATGAAAAAATTTATCATTGAATTTTAAAATTATTTTACTTTTTTGTAATAAAAGATCTTGATTACGAGAGCGGAAAGTCACCACAGATGCAGGTGAAAAGTCCAACAAATCATATGTATCAACCATAATTAGTAAAATGTTTTGGGTGGCGGTGTTCTGTATTATTCGGGGCAATGGTTATGAGGCAGGGGTATACGTGGTTTCCTTTCGTATGTATATGTCGGCCTCAAGACCGGTTCCTTTTATTTCAGATTGTGGGGTTTTTAGGTGTTCCGTATATATACGGCACCTTGTATGTCTTTGTTTCGTTTTATCCGCGAGAGAATTGTTCCTTACATTTTCTCGACGAGAATAATATTTGTTATTAAAAAAAAATAGTAAAATGTTTTTATTTCGCCAATTTGAAAGAAAATATTAGATTTATTATTGTTCATATTCTTTGTGAAGCTTGTTCCAAACCACATGTAGCTTAACCGTGCAACCAGAACTAAAGGAACTAATTAGGTTCATAATCATAATCATTAACTAAATTCAATATATTTTGTGAAACCATTTTCAATAGTACTTAAAATCTTAAATACAATCATAATAAGTGAAGTATGAAACCACTGTATCTGTTCTTGGAAGTGTAGGAGCATTTTAAGTTATAACTCTTTTACAGCTTGAGAAAGGATATAAAGGTTCTTTAATATAGCAAGATGCAATCAAAAACATAAAAAATGTAAGTTTTAATTTAGAATTCAGAAGAAGGGTTAATTAAGCTGCTACTAAAGATATAATAAAGGCAATCATATTAATGAATAATTTTGTATTTGGACTTTATACACAATAATTGAATAAAACTTGACTTGAAGCAAAGTATGTAAAAACCAACTAATAATTTTTTTTAACTAAGATATCACTTAAGCATAACTACAATGATTAATGTTTTAAAGTAATTGCGATTTATTTAAGAGGTTGAATCAAATGATTAAGAGACTCAAGTATCTACCACTTATATCATACCATATTATATTAACATTATCTTCGGATGTACTAGTTAGCATTTTCTAAATAAACAAGGCATACAAAAATACATCCTATGAAATGCTATGAATCAATTAACCGAAATAAACTAATCTTCATCAAATGCATTTAGATAAAGACCAATTAAAATATGTATCCCATGTGTTCATGTATGTATCCGATGCTTAGATGCTTTTCTACACACAATTTGCATCCAAGGAGTAGTACCATTTAAAGATTCTGCAGTATTTTTTACTTTTTAAGCTCTTCAAGCTTAATTGCATTGTAAATGGTATTATCCTTCCTGGCTCCATTGAAAACAGTAATTGTGAAAGTTACTGAAATGTTGATGAAGAAATTGTAACAAACAATACACATAAGTCAGAAGCCAAGAACAAAGGAGTGATCAATTAGTTCATATATTGCGCTAAAAAATCTTCTTGCAAAAACTATTTCAATGCTTCATCATTGTTTGAATTTTTTTAGGACTCATAAAACTTTTGTTTGTAAGCATTAACATCTTATCTTAATCTTATTTTTTCTTAATCTTAATCTTGAAATATCATTCACTTTTTTGTTTTTATATTTTGGTACGAAGTTTCGACCATCATTTTTCGATAACTAATCTCTATCGAAGAATCTGTAAGTCACACAAAATTGATTATCTCTTTCAACTAAATTTTCTTCGTATGCAAGAGTTAGAAATCAAACATGTGACCCATTGTTTAAGGAGTCAAACGACCTTATTTATTGATTTACCTGAATTTATATACATACATAAATTTTGTGAAATTGTTTGTAAAAAAACGTATAAAAACAACTTATGACATTTCTGTGTAAGAAAAACAAAACTTATGAAATTTTTGATTTTTTTCAACTAATTTTCATAAATTCTTCAAACTAGCTTATGACAAAGAACTTATAGCATATACAAAAATAATTTAATTTAACTTTACCTTTGTAAATAAGTTGTTTCTTCTTAAAGAACTCAATTTTTTTATCATTTCAACCATTTCATTATTGGTATGAATATATTTTCAATGATATACAAATATATAAATGAGATTAAATTATTAAAGTAGTGTTTGGGTGGTTAAAATACTTACCTACTTGCAATATTTTATTCTTTTTTGGTTTTTATTCATTTGAGAGAGAGAAAGAGGACAAAGAAATCGAAGAAGAAGAAGAAAGAAAGAAGAAGAAGAATCCAAAAGCAACCCCATCTCTTCACATCAGACCTGAAGAGAAGAGAAAACCTATCGGTTTCATTACCGACACAATCTTCACCTCTAAAAGGTTCCTTTTTTATGCATTTTTTCTCTCTCTCTCTCTCTCTCTCTCTCTCTCTCTCTCTCTCTCTTCATTTCAAAATTTCACTTTTTTTCATAATTTTGATTTTTTTTTCAATCAGGATTGCTTTGGAATTGGATTTCATCTTCTTCTTCGTTTCTCTTCAATTTCGATTGTGGCAGATCTAATTTAATTAGGGTTTTTATTTTGGGTGTGTTTCAGATACTACATGCATATGGGGTACGTTTTCTGAATCCATTCATATCATAGTAACTTTATAAAGTTTGATACTTTATTTTCCTTTTTTGGTTTAATTTCCTTTTTAGCTTTTTGGGTTTCTATGTTTTTACTTATATTGATTCATAATCATTATTTGTACTTTTTTCTCTTGAAGATGGGTTGTGGAGTTAAATGCCTAAATTTCTGTTTTAGGAATGGAGGATAGGAAGCTGTGTATTTTTCTGGGATTAATTTACTCTTTGTATGTTTGGTTGACAAAAATTGATTTTGTGAATTGATTTTAGCTTAAAGTGAGTTTAATATAAAATGATTTATGTTTGGATAAGCTCAAATGAAAATGAGTTGCACAATGAATTTGAGCTTAAAAATCATGTTTGGAAGTAAAAAAATATGAATTTGAGCTTAAAGTGAGTAATATTTTTTTTTCCTTTTCTAGGGGCAGAATCAATTCTAATTAAGAACTTCCTGACATACCAAAAACAATTTTAAGTTTACAGAAACTTTTTCGGCTCTCAAGTGAATCCAAACATTCATTCAATTATGTTAGGATATTTTAGTTTAAAGAAGTGACTAGATTGTAGTGTACGCTGATCGATTTGGAGATAAAAAATTTGATGTGTTAGGTAGTATTGTCATCACAGATCGTGGAAAATAGCGGTTCATTCAGATTCCGCTACACAATATTGCTATATTGCCACTATGGCGGCTATTTGACATTATTTTGTACTAAATAACATATTGCGGAACAATTGCGAATTTGTGATTCATCCAAGTTCAGCTACAGTTTAATGCTATAGCCACTATTTGACACCTCAGATCAATAGTGAATTTGTGTGTTTTGTTCAAATTCAGCTACAGTTGGTATAGTGCTATAGCCGCTGTTTAGCAACACTTGTGTTTGGATTATGATGGTTATTCTATGAAATGACATATATGTGATTATAATTATGATGTGGTGCATAACAGAAATTAATGTGATTTGTAACAGAGCAGTGGTTGTGTTGGATGCTATAAAAGACCTGCACTAGTTACTGTGGAAGTACCATCGACAGGGTTGACAAAACAAGGTAAGGCAGTGGATAAACCTAGTACATCAGAAGATTTCTGGACCACCAGCACGCATGATATGGACAACAGTGCTGTTCAATCACAAGGGAGTATATCTTCAACAAGTCTAACTAATCAAGCTGTGGTTGCCCATGCCAGTTCTTCCAACAACCCGTCTGAATTTGTAAATCATGGTATACTTCATTGCTTTTGTTGTGCTGATAATTTACCAAACAAGCATTTCGTACTTTGATATTGTTTTCTTTTGTAATATATTCTGGAATTTGAATTTGAAAAGGTAAATAAAAATATGCTCCCTTTAAGATAATGCATAATATCTTCATTTGGGGGTGGGGTGGATGGTGGGAGTGTCGTAAACAATAACATAAAGTTGATGTCTCGGTAATGTAGTTACTTAACACTTCTGTATTTCCTTAACCGTTTGTTTGGGAGGGAAAGGAAAGGAATGATTTGGGGGGGAAGAGAAGGAAGGAGATAGGGTGGACAAACTGTGAAGGAAATCATTGTTTACAAATAAAAGAGTGTTTTTTAAGGGAGGCGTTACAAATTTCCTAAGCCCTTCTCATTATATAAAACTCTCAAACGAGGAAAATGCTAGCCATTAGCCTCTCCTAAACCTCCCTCCCAAACACACCCTTATAAGGGGTGACCATCTGATAGAAACAGAATGAGAAAAATGAAAATGCATTTAATTACGATGGGTTCCCAAGAAATTTGAGAGTCTTGGGTCTCTCCCAATCAATATTTAGTCCCCAAAATAAATGCATACCGACTTTTTCTTTTATTTCCCTATTTATTCAATAACTGCCTAATATAATAACTGCTGCCTAATCACACAATAACTGCAGCCTAACGACATTAGAAAAATGCTACTTTTAGGTTCATTAACATGTGCCCTTAGAGCACAGGTAGCAAGATATCTCGGATGCATGTTGGTGCTCATATATGAAATGGTTTGAGCAACATGGTGTCGTGTAATGATTCAGTTTAGTTTATATTGAAATATCAAATGATATCTTTTGAAGGTTTGACTATTACTGTTCTTCATGCACTTGCCTTTTGAGCTACACAATCATTTGTGAAATGTGGCTAATTGTCACTTCTTTTCCTATTCATGTGCTTTTGCCTACTGAATCTTCTATTTGATCCCATGTTTGTAATCTTTGTATTACATACTAAGTTTCATGTAAATTGCTGGCCAATTTTGCATTTTGTTCTCTTATTTATATACTGTTGATTGTCTATGTACCTATATAATGACCATTAGTCATCTTACTTTCAAGTTTATCTATGAAAACATTTTTGGCTACAGGTCTAATTCTATGGAATCAGACTCGGCAGCGTTGGGTTGGAAATAAAAAGCCTGAGAATCGAACGCAACAATTACGAGAGCCTAAATTAAGGTGAATAACATCCTTGCCGTTGGATTAATTCTATTGGAAGCTTCTTATTTCTGTAATTTTGTTTGTGTTGGGATTACTTCAAATCCATATTTTTGTAAGCTTTTATTACTTTCTTTTTCGTGTCTGAATTGTGTACCAAAGACATTGTGGTTAGGCTGTTTTACATTTTCCGTAAGTTATCTTCTATAAGTGATTTCATCTTGGTACGCGTGTTGTGAAACTAAATATTTAAATTGGTCAATTATAAGATGTCCGCATGAGGCAGATAGGCTTTATTTACGTCAGTAATTATGAAATTGTGTCTATCTTGTCAGAACTTATTTTCAGTGCCTTGCCAAATTTTTTTGGCTTTGCAGTTGGAACGCAACATATGAAAGTTTATTGACAAGCAACAAACCATTCCGTCAGCCTATCCCTCTCGCTGTAAGCATCAACTTCTGAAGAATAAACCATCAATTTAGTGTCTAAAGAATCACTCTCTCCAATTTAGGATCTAAAGTATATAAATATGATTAGTATTTCCTAAATTGTTAGGGACTAACATGATAAGTTTTCATATACTTTAGGGACTAAATTGGAGAGTGAGTAATAACTTAAGACACTAAATAGATGTCTATTTACTTCCGAACAACCATTTATGCAATATTGATTGAAAAATGATGATCTGATGATGTATCAAAACTGATTAATAGGAAATGGTAGATTTTCTTGTGGACATTTGGGAACAGGATGGCCTGTATGACTGAGCCGTTGAAGGTTGAGGATGTGCCATTTGGTTTGTTTGATCCATGAAATAATTTTAGTTCTTGCTTCTGTAGGAACAGGGGTAAGGGGAATGAATATGTTGCAGTTTGTATATCAATTTTTATTTTTACATGCCAAAAGAGTGTAATTTCTCTCTGCAGGCTTTAAGATAATTGTATTATACTTTATTTAATTGATTGTCCTGGTTTCTCTCTGGTATCCACAAGAGGCAAGTTTTGAAAATCACCCTTTGTTGACTGCATACTGCTCTTCCATTTGCTATGCATTTTTGGGTTAAATTTGACTAAAATTATCTAGGGAAATGGTCAAATAGCTCACCATTTCTGACTTGGTTTCATATTTTCTTCAAACATGGCATTTTAAAATCCACTGGCGTCTTGATGGAATTGCTTATCTCAGATGATATGGAGTGGTCAAATGACTATATGACTTTGATTTCACATTTGGGTATATTTAAATTGGGTTATGCTTCATGGATATAAACCTTTCTTGCATGATTCACATACATGAGTATATTCTGTAATGAAATGGTTTTCCTTCAATTTTTATCGATTACTATGGTGCAGTCAAAAGCTATGATACATTAGTTATAATCATGACTAAATTCAGGAATTTCTACTTGGGTGGTTAGTAAGATCATATATTTCTATATCAAATACATTAATATATAAACCTTTAAATAATGGTATTATTGACATGAAAAAATAGCTAGAGATTATTAAAGCTATACCATTATATGCATAAAAGATTGAAGATATTTTGACATCATGGATTATAATTTGTTGCATGTGTCTTCGTGTGTGTTTGGTTCAACTTTTGATAGAATTGATTCTAAAAGAATTGATTCTGATAGAATTGATTCTGACAAAATTGATTTTGAGATAATTGATTTATGTTTGGATACAATAATGTAGAATTGATTAAACGGAATTGATGTTGTTTGGATAGTTTTGATCAAAATTGCTTTTGAATGTATAATTACTAAAATGGACATAGTTAAATGTATATGCAGACCAATACTAAATGCAAATATATTATTTAATTTAGATAAATAAATTTTTCTATATATTAATTTTGAAATAATAAATACGATCATTAAACTAAATTTTTTTGACAAAATATTTGTTTTATGTATTTTATATTTTTTGATAAAAATATATTTAAGTTAAATAATAATATAGCTGGTTGCTAAAATGATAAAATATAGCGTAAAAGAAAAAATATAGTAAATCTGGACGGAAAAATCGTAAAGAAAAATCCAAATTTAATGGAGAATTGATTCTAGTAAACTCAAAAGCTTGGAATTGTAACTTCAACCAGAATTGCTTTTGAAGATGAGAATTGATTTTGAGAAGATGAATCAAACATGTTGGAATAGCTAGTTTTCACTTTCGAAGCTACCAGGATTGCTTTTGAAGGATGTAGAAGTTGAAACAAACAGGCTATTCATGTCTATGTCAAAAAAGTGTCTTCATATCTTGAAACTGTATTATTTTTCATTCTTAAAGAAGGATCTCCCTTTCAAAAAAAAAAAACTAAACAATACAATCTCTTTAAAAATGTGATTAAATCATCAGTTAACAACAAACATATCCATAGTAATATATGATTATACAAACAAGTAATTTTTTTTACACAATACATAATTAGTTTTTTTTACGCAATTACATAATTCTTATACACATTATTTGTTGGAATTTTATTTGAGGTATTAAGGTAAATACAATTTAAACCTGAATTAAAAGAAGGCTAATTACTATGAATTGGACATATATTCAAAAAGACCAGAAAGAAGGAAAGGAAAAAAAATGTTTAGAAGATGCTCAAAGCTTCGTGTATTGTTCTTTGATTCTTTCCCTCTCTCGAACACTCTTTTGAGTGTTCTCTCTCTCTCGAATCTGTTGGACACTTCTCCAAACATCTAAAGAAAAGTAACCAACATCAAATCAAAACACAGTTACATATGCAACACACTACACATCCTTATTTAAGCTGCTAAACTCCTATAATTATTATAAGCAAAACACAAAAACAAGATTAAAAAAAAAGTACTTAAAAGATCAAGGTAAACAAAATGGCTTTGGCACGTTTGGCATTGAGAAATTTACAACAAAGAGTATCATCATCAACAGGGTCCTTGCATAAGCAAAATAAGTGGATTAATAATAATGAGTTAGCTACAAGATTTGCAACCACTGCAGTTGGTGATAAGGTAAAATCTGAAGGAAGTGAAGTAGCTGTCTCAGAAGGTAATAATGATAAGAAGTCAAGGTTGTTCCCAAGAAGGAGAGGTAGAAGATGGCTTTCTAGAAATGTTGTTGATCGTGACTTCCTTCCTGCTCCTTTTGGTATTTTTCTCCCTCTTTCTTTTTGTTTTCTTTTGTATATATAGTTATTTTAATCATTCGATTATTTGAGAAAATGTTTTTCATAACAGAGTTTGGTTGAGAGATAAACAAAACATGGACAAACATTATTTTGATCGGGGGATTGAATTAGGTTAATTTTTTAATACTTACCTATTTTATATTTATTAAACTTTAACTAAAGTTGATTAATCATTTGGATTCAACCATTGGTTCTTTGTTTTCTAGTTTAATCTCATTTCAAGAACGACCTTCATTTTAACTTTTAAGCTAGAGATAGAAAATGAGGTCAAATTAAATACAACTAATATGATTAAATAGTGTTCGGGACATTCATTAATAAGACCCTAAAGGCTATTGGAACATTTGATGCAAAGATAAAAAAACTCGAATTCTCTTTGAAAATGAAAAAAGAAAAGGAGGTCAAATTCCAATTCCAAGGCTAAAGGAAATCAACTTCAAATCTTTCAAACAATGTTTTTTGAAATCAAATTCCTCTACTCAATAAAACAAACATCGAAAACCTAATTCTTTGACAATTGGGAGCTTTATTTTCTTCTTACCATATGTTTTCTTTGACAATTAGGAGTAACTAATCTTATCATAAATTTTTAAAATAAGATAAATTTTCCCGATAGTATGTTTGTTTGAAAATGTTTCAATTCAATGTTCACATTAGTCAAAGGAATTAATTTACATTGATTATTGAATTCTAAAGTATTTGAGTTGAAACCATGGTCATTTTGATGTCTGCATTATTTGAATTGAAACCATGGTCCCACTGAAGAGTACATGAAACACAATCTTATATTAATATTTTGTGTTAATTTTTCAGAGTTATTTCCATCAGGTCTTGGAAATGCCCTAATGCAAGCAACTGAGAACATCAACAAGCTATTTAACAACATGAGTTTGACACCATGGTCATTAAGTGGACGTGTGAAAGAGAGTGAGAATCACTATAAACTGAAATATGACATGCCAGGGATCCCTAAAGAGAATGTGAACATAACAATTGGTGATGGAGTGTTATCAATAAAGGGAGAACACAAGGAAGAGAAAGAAGAAGGAGGGGATGATGATGATAATGAGTATTGGTCTTCAAGTAGTTATGGTTGCTATAATACTAGTTTGGTTTTGCCTGATGATGCTAAGGTTGATGAAATTAAGGCTGAGTTGAAGGATGGTGTCCTAATTGTTACTATTCCTAGGAGTGAAAAGCCTAAAAAAGATGTTAAGCAAGTGAATGTAGAGTGATAGGATTGATTCTATAAGAGTGTGGTGAAATTGTACACTTGAGATGGATTTGTTATGATATTAATAACTTGTGTGTACGTGTATCTTTGAATTTCATAGAGAATCAAATAAAGTTTCTTACCTATATGCTACATATGAATAAATTGTATCATAAATGTTATTATTTAGTGATTCACAAAAACCCAAATGGAATATATTATCCAAACAAAGAATTTTATCCAGCTCAAGGAGTGCAAGCATAGAAGTCAAGAGTGCAACAAATTAATCACAAAACCATCGCAAACAACAAAGGAACTAACAAAGGTAACAAGCTAAGCGCCAAAATCCAAATACATAATATAATTAAGCCATCACTGATGAAGGGCAAAAGCTAAATTTGTTTTTTTTGTTTTCGACCACTAAAATGATAACTTTACTTTATCAAACAAATAAGATATCGCCACTTTCTTTTGCTGAAAATAACAACAATTCTTTTCCAAATAACTCGTACAAAAGTTAGCTAAATAATTTATATAAAGAAGGCCATTTTTTTTAATAAGCCTTCTAGACTACCAAAATGCAAAAGTTGATCAAACCGATGTAACAGGTTCACTGATTGAATTCATGGCCAATCCCTTACTAAGAATCAAATGCTTCCAAAACAATTGCATCTCATAAACAAATGATCAATACTTTTCATCATCCTGTTGCCATTAACACACATATTGAAATTTGGTTCGTTGATTCAACGCCTCACCAGTTTGTCTTTTGTAGGAATTTGATTCCTTAATAAACGCCAAGCAAAAAGAAATACTTTTGGCGATCTTGTTTAGTTCCAAATAATATCATTATGTTCAGCCGAAACTGTATGCTCCATTAACACCACTAACAATGTAATCTTTGTCTGATGCAAGATGACAGCTCCCTCTATTGTCCACACTGCACACCAACCTGCAAAGAAATGTTATGTAATAGCTCAACACGCGCCCCCACCTACTCCTCTCAAACAAATAATCGATGTCGTCATTTACAAGCATTTGCCCTAGATCAAACATACGACTATACCTAACACACAAAAACACCTAATTTAAAATTTCTTTACACTTGTTTTAATATTTTTAATTATCAAATACAAGTATGAATTTGACGTTAATAGTAATATTATATATCTTCTCACAAAAAGCTATATATCAACTATTTTTTAATGGGTAGTATGGACTTGTGTCCTAAGAGGCACAAGTTAACATTTCTCTTTTTTAATTTACTTTTAAGACTATTATTAAAAACGGTTTTCAAGAACACATTGCGAAACACATATTTACTAGAATTAAAATAGTAGTACAAGTTTTTTTTTTCTAATAAAAAGTTTAGCTAAATTTGAGTCAATCTTTTACCCATTGAGTCAATCGTTGTAGTTTACTATGTCGGAACAAAATACGTTTAACAAACATTACCCTTAGAGTGGGGGAGATTGTTAGAACGAAAAATGTTTAACATATGTTACCCTTAGAGTTTTGATGATAACAAGATATTAAAAATTGTCAATTGGATATGCTAATATTTGTTCAAGTGTACAGAACCATAGACAAAATTTTATATCTTTAAGACGTTCTAGAAGAACAAAAGAGAACAAAAGAATCAACAAAAAGGAAGCTTGAAGCTCCTGAAGAAAAGTGCTCCTGAAGTTCAAAGCGCTCTTGAAGTGATGACGTCATCAGAAGTCAGTTCATCAGAAGCACCTCATCAGAAGAAAGATCACCATAAGCTGAAGTTCATCAGGAGCTGAAGAACTTAAAGCTTCAAAAGCTGGAATCTCATTTAATCATGCCTAAGAGTTGCTAAAGACAAAAAGAAGTGTAACAATGGCCTTGAGATGAAATTTGAAAGCATTGGATGCTTATTCTATCAAGAGCGTTGAAAAAGGACAAATGTACGAACTGTACAATCACCTTCTCCACTACTTTGGTCGTGCTTTGCAACAAGATAAGGATAACAGCTCTGCCTGCAGAAATGTTCCTTCATACAAGGAATGGATTTGAAATTGATCTTTCATAGGACAATAACCATATCAGGCAAAAGATCATTGGTGATTATCAACAAGTTTCAAACGACTCTTTTTGTGTGCTGTCAAGTTTCCAACGTATCTTTTCACACCTCTATATAAAGGAGTGAAGACCTGCTAGTTAGATAAGGCAATACAACATATTTAAGCAATACACGCATACAAAAGCTAGACTCTCACAACAATTCAAAGTTCATACTCTGTTATTGTTTGCATTTCAAAGTATTGGAAGTGCAAGGGAGACAGGACTACTTCCGGTTTGTGGAAGGAACCTGTATAATTGCTTTGTGTCTTTCTCTCTCTCTCTCTCTCTCTGTCTGTTTTTATCCGCTGCATTTAGTTCTGAACATCACTTCAGAAGCTGAACTTTATCTGCTTCTGAACAGTGACTTCAGTAAGAGAAAACGAAGAAAAAGCAAACATAATTCAACCCCCCCTCCCCTCCCCTCCTCTCCTTGTGTTTTCTCTTTTCTCACCTTCATACTACATGTAGATTGTCACTTTGAAGATTAATAATATACTCCCTACATTCTATAGGTGGCATTTACCATTAGAAGATCCAATCCTTTCCCACCATGGGAAAGGTGGTTTTTTACCTACAGCTGCAGGTCAAACAGGTTGCATTGCCTTTGTTTGGTATTGTAATTCAGCCAAAAAATCATTAATGAATTATTATAGTACTAAATTGTGAACTACACCCCCATTTTAAAAAAAGTACTATCCACACCAAAAAACAGACTCCACTCTTCTCTCCTCCTAGTTGGGTGTTGGTTTTGATTTTTGCTACAAATATCGAAAATATAAATAAAATAAAAGTTAGTAATTTATACTAGTAGTTCATAGTTTTTTTTGATATTATGTGTGCTTCTTGACTGAATTACTACGCTAAGGAAGGAATACGTCCCTGGTTGTAGATTATTTAACTGCTCTAAGGAGCATTTAGAGCTTGAGAATCAACAAGTTCTATGAATGATATTTGCAATGGACTAGTCAGATGTATTTTGAGCTTCGTTAGTAAGTTATGGCAGCTACTAATTTATGATAGGGTACAAAACTAAATTACAGAAGCATGAAAGGGAAGTAGCTACCTGAGGAATATCGTGGGTTGGTTGTAACTATCGATCAT
>Ga0228710_1004464_pt1 | contig 22082 bp, 15 predicted proteins | sample MedpolnodulmetaG_FD_177995 | JGI IMG/M metagenome (GOLD analysis project Ga0228710, IMG submission 177995) | Root nodule microbial communities from Medicago polymorpha collected in Santa Monica, California, United States - pink nodules | ecosystem: Host-associated > Plants > Roots > Nodule...
CTTGTCCTCATCCTCCACATTGACTTCAATGTTGGCCAAGTCATCAAGAATCTTGTTAAATTCCGCCAATTGCTCCGAGATCGATTTAGACTCCACCATCTTGAATGAATAGAGTTGTTGCTTCAAGAGTTGCCTATGAGCCAACGACTTCGTCATGTACAATGACTCCATCTTAGCCCACATCGATGTCGCAGTCGGTTCCCTCGGGACATCCCTTAAAACCTTATCTCCGAGACATAAAACAATGACACTCTTTGCCTTGTCTATCATCCCTTAAATTATTATCAATGTCGACGTGTGCCAGTATCATATCAGTATCATATTAAGTTTATTTGGTGGTTGTTAAGGGTTGTTATTTTGCTTATCCTTAGAAAGTCTTTAAATAGCCCTAAAGGGTAGAGGGAAAAGATATCTTTGAATAATTAAAATGTGACTACAGAAAGCTCTAGTGAAAGGAGAGTGCTCCTTTCGGGTAGCCTTGAGTGCAAGGTTATATCTTTATCGTATACCTTTTGTATCTTCTCTTTAAATCTCACTACACAAATAAGAAATTCATCATCTGTTTGCAATCTTTATCTTTAATTTATTACTTGCAATCTTTATCTTTCTTTATTCATTTACAATAGCTGCCACAAGTATTATATACATCAAAAGTGTGAAAATTTCAACAAAGAAAATTATAACAGATTTAAAATTTGAGCGGGGTATATTTTTTAACAAAACAATATTGGAGTATAATTACCAATTGTCGTATGTTTTTCAACTTAGGCGCAAAAGGTCCAAAAGGTTAACTGAACAAAACAAAGACCAAATATGGGGCAAAATTTGATTTTATGGGGAAAAATTTGACAAGATTAATCCACATATCCAAGAGGGTGTACAATATTGTGGATCCAAGGCATGATGTTCAAGAGCTATACATCATTTTTAACCTTCAAGATACGCTCGATGGTGGTTGCTCCGCCAAAGTTTTCAACATGAAAATGTTGCTTTCCATATTCAATCTCACGTACTTCAATATTTTTATAAGTTTTGAGTTTCGCCTGCTTCTCTAAAAATTTGAGCATAGACCGAAGGCCTCGGCGATAGTTCATAAGAAGAAACTCGAGCTTTCCAATTTCATGATAGTAAAATTTAGTCTTTTCATCAGCTTCGGGATTCACCTGCTGGTTTAAAAATTTAATCAGAGACTCGAGGCATCTAAATATGTAACTAAACAACAATCGGCAATGAAATAAAGAGGGTAAAGTGATATCAAACAGTTCAAATCCTCATCTCTCAATCATACACATTGTTACAGTATTTCAAATCTCAAACATTCTACCAACGTATGTTAGAAACAACTGAGCGAAGTTTTGCAGAAAAATAAAATGATTACAAAGAACCGACACACACACACACACACACCAAAGATATGAAGAAGATGCAAGAAAAATACTGCAAGGTATTTCAACTCACGAAATAGAAAGATACATGTTACAAAAAAACATGGAGCAGATATTCGACACTAATCCCATATTATGCAAACTAGCATACAAAGCAAATTGTAACATTGAACTTATTCAAAACAAAATCATTAAGAGCATTAAATGTCTGATTTATATGTAATGCCCTAGTCAGATAGGTGGTACTTATGTGAAAACAAAATCAAATACAAGTTGCTCATTATTAGGGGGCTGTTTGGAATGGCTTATGTTTGGATTATTTTGGCTTATCTACTGTTGCAAGTGCTTATGGGACTATTTGGGAGAGAATATGACCAGATATTATGATCAGAGCTTAAGAGCTCCAAGAAGCTGTTTTACCAAGAGGTGTTTGGATCCCTGTTGATGGGACATTCATTGTTTGATGTGTGGAAAAGTAATGGATGGTAAAAATAGAAATTAAGAATGAATTCAAATATGTAGAAAGAAACTAAAATTGTGAAATTTGAATCAAAAGCAAAAAGGTCCCATCCAGAAAAACATGCCTGGTTTGGTTGGTCATTGAAAAGGGCATCTGGCTTGCAGGTATAAGGGTCTACAGCTTTACAAAATAAGATACCAAAATGTGAGTTAAAACAAATAAATATATGAAATAGCTTACATTCATTAATTAACACTCAAGATCCTCTTGCATTTACATAACCATGAAAGTAAAAAAAAGTATTGCATCTACTTGACCAAAAAAAAAATGGTATTGCATCTTAACATGGTTGGCTGTCTAATAATCACAGCATTGAGAAAACTAACTTTGACATTTAGTTGCCTAATAATCATAAAGGAAGACGTTATTTGCATACATCAAACAGTTTACGTGCATTGGTTAACACCAAGGTAGTCAGAAATGGGATCCTATGTAAGATCGGTGAAGGGTCACAAGATCGTAAATCGTAGGATCGTACCAAACTTAGAAATATATATAACAACTTAAATTGTAACAAATCAAAAGTAAATGACGCCTAATAACAACTAAAAACCACCAAAAACATGAGGAAACCCCCCAGAACTTTACAAAAACAACATAAAGCTTCCAAAAAGGGATATTTGATGGTCGTTTTAATTGAAACCAGGTCGCCTGGCCCGACCAGGAAAACTCAGAAATACCAGAGCACGTAGAATAGTAGCGGAATCCACCACCTAGCATGGAGATTACACTGTCTCCTAGCAATTTAGGATTTTAATCACCACGGAACGAGGTGATAGGGATGAGCATCATCATATCGTATGATTTTAAGTGCTAGCAATAAATTTTGACTGCCACGGTTAACAGTCAAGATTTTCTTGGGTTTACATGAAACATAAAAGCAAAAAAAAAAAAAAAAAACAATCTATCTTCACAGGGTTGGTTGTGAAGTCAATAAATAAAAGTCATAAATCATTATAGCATTGGGAAAACTAACCTTCATATGTATTATTTGCCTTCAAGCCCCTGCAGAAGCTACGTTGAAGGCTGGTTGTTCCGTCACGGAACTTCTTAATACGGTACAGTTTCTTTCCAACTTCAACCTCACGTATGCTTACCACAGCCCCCCTGCTTCTGGAAACCGCCTGCTAGTGTAAATATTTGTTTAGAGACTCAAGGCATAATATATGTAACTAAACAACAATCAGCAAGGAAGTCACGAGAGGACAACAATATCAAACAGTTGAAATCCTCATCTCTCATTCATTCACATTGCAATGTTTACGACTCAAGCATTTTATCAACTGAAGTTATGAACAACTGAGCTGAAAGCTATTTGCAGAAATACTAAATGTCACACATACATCAACAGTGTTGCAACTTAAGATATCAAATAAAAATTAATATGTAGAAAGATACTAAAATTGTGAAATTTTTTGTTGGGATTTCCAGAAAGACTTGCCTTGTGTCGTGTAGGACGGGGTCTTCATCAGCAAATACCTTCATAGCAGCTTCTATATATTTATTTGAACAAATAAGAAACCAAAATGTGAGATAAATTTAATATGGCTGGATGTTAAAATAGAAAAAACGATACAAGGCACAGAAGGCAAATGAATATATGAAACAGTTTACGTGCATTAACATAGAACATAGAATATATGAGACACCTTCGACTAAACATGTCTCAATGTTGGACACGCCCACATATATGATTACATTTAAATTATGTCATTTTCTCAAATTACTATCAGTGTCGACGTGTGTCAGTATCCGTGTTTAATAGTCACATGGTTGGTTCAAAAGTCGATACATAAAAGATTACAGCAACGAAAAAACTAACTAGGTCTTTCAGTTGCCTAATAATATTAAACAAGGAGGTGATTTGCAGACATCAACAGTTAACATGGATTAATTCACAATAAGATATTCTGGCATTAACAAAATTGCAAGAATATAAATGTCTAATGATAATAATGATACATATAACATATGAATGATTGTTAAAAGTGGCAAACGAGCGAGAGAGAGACCTGAAATAGAGAAGGAGAAAGCAAAGAAGAAAACGAACATGTGACGAGAAATTAGCTAAATTAGGGGACTACTACTCACACCCCCATTGTTTTTATATACATCTCACATTATTCTTTTCTCAAAAAAAATAAAAATCACTAGTGATTAATTTTTTTTAGGGGATCCATTAGTGATTAATTTTTGTTAGAAAAAATGTTGGATACATAAAATGGATTCTTTCCTTCCAACAAAATTTATTTCGTAGGCAATAGTTAAATATCTAGTTATTGACCTTTAGGTAAGGTTCGAACTTGTAACTTGTATTAAACATAAGAATTTATCATTAAAAGAACATGCTCAAAAATGTTTTATCACAACTGTTAATTCAAACTTACAAAGATATGAATTTATTATTTTGAAAGTTTATTGTAACATTTACTCATATTTAAAAATAATATTATGTGGTGTATTTTTTTTCTAATCATTGTTCTTTTACCTATTGATTTTTCGTACTTAATTAAGAAACTAGTTATAGGTGATTTGGTACTAAATGGGTAAGACCACATATATTAAGGTTATTTTAGAATTATTTATTTGATTATGTCTCCTCATGTAAGTATTTGCAAAATTATTTGAAAGAACTTATGAGTTATGATAACAACTTATAACTACTTATAACTGTGTATTCCAAAATACGGCCTCTGATTCTTCTATTCTAGCTGAAAAAGTTAAACTGAATTCTTTCTTGTGGCTGAAATCTAAACAGACAACTTTTAGCTATAGTTATCATCATTGGTGGAAACATCCACTCCTTTGTGTGGGCGTTCATGTGTAATTTGTTTTAGCTTTTTGCTGGTGCTTTCAAAACTCCAACACCTGATTGTTGTAAATATTTTTGGTTGGTCTATCTTTTGCATGTCTTGTGCAAGGTAAATCAGCTTTGTTTATAATATATCTCATTTTAGTTTGTTTAAAAAACAACAACTTATAATATAATTTTAACTTGTTTTCAGCGTATCTCTATAAACTCTTTAAAAGTAGATTATTAAAACAACTTATATCTTTTATGGAAATAGTTTGACGTTTTTAAAATAACCTATGGGACCGTGCACACAAGGAGAAAAATAATATTTCATTTTGGGAATAGAAGAATTTTAATTTTTATATTTCATTTTGGGTAGAGAGGGGGGCACGTTTTATTGAGAGGATTTGGAAATACATGCTTAGGAATAAAAAGTAAAAAAAAAAACTTAAAAAAAAAATGAAATAAATTTTAATTTTGGGAAAAGAATATCATATAAATGTTTTTGTAAGGGAATACTATATAAATGTTCAAAAATAAGACAAAGACATTGTTCAAAAAATAAAATAAGAAAGGCATAGTTCATTGTTGAAGTGAAATCCTCAATAAGAAAGGAACAATATTTTGATCTATAGTTAATTCACAAGTCTCAAACTAGTTTTGTTTCAATGTCTAAATTCGTGGTTATTGCCTTAATAAATGTTTAGGATGACAATGATTTTGATAAAATCAGAGGGGCATTGTGATCTTGTTGAAGCTTCAGGTGTAACTTTCGATAAAAGTTGCATTTTTTGTTAAAATCACATTGACACACTGTGATTTTGACAAACTCATTGTCAATCCAAACATGCACTTATAAATATTTTAATGAAATTGATTTGCATGATTTTTTTTTCGTGTATAATCCTAAACGATCAAACTTGGTAGATCAATGATTTTTCCTCTTCATCTTTGATAGTGTTAATCATAAGAGCCACTTGGTTCATAGTTGGCCTAGCCTCTAAGGAACTATTGACACATCTTATAGCCACTTGAAGCATATTAACCATCCTCTCTTCACTTGCATACTCTTTCAATAACGACCTATCAAACACTTCACCTGTCCATTCTTCCCTTACAACTGATTGAACCCATTCAGTCAAGTCAATACCATTACTCTTCACCAATTTTCCCGTAAGTAGTTCAAGAAGAATAACACCAAATCCATAAACATCTTCCTTGCATGCATTAGCATCATTAGGAGTTGCAAAAGTTGAACTTTGTTGATCATCCTTTGGCGTAGTGCCATATTCACTAATACAAGGCTCCATGTTAATATTTAGCAAAATGTTTGAGGATTTCATGTTACCATGAATAATACCATGTTGGCCAAGCTCTTGATGCATGAAAGCTAATGCTTCAGCAATTGTAGATGCAAAGCCAAGTCTGCTGCTCCAATCAAAGGTTTTTGATGTGCCTGAAAGCATATCTAGTACTTTAGCTATCCCATGTTGCTTCATATGCAATTTATATAATGTTTCAAGCAAGATTTTTATAACATGTTCAGCTTGAGTAAATGTTGTTTGTTTTCATTTTAAATTGCAATATTTCACCTAATTTTCTATTTTCAAAGTTTTGCACATGAATAGTTACTCAAAAGATCTTGAATTATTTGAGAATTTTCAAACACATTAAACTAAAAATATTCCTTCAAACAAAAAAAACTAAAAATATTTGTAATTGGAACCCTAATTCAAGATTCCTAAACTTGTAAATAATATGTAATTAGGTTCCTCCAGAACTTTTAAATAATTTGTCATCAAGTCCTTGAACTTTTATATAACTTGTAATTGAATCCCTTAATTCAAGGACCTATTTATAAATTATCTGAAAGTTCAAGGACCTGATTAAAAATATTTAAATTCAATGGCCTAATTGCAATTTGTCAATAAATAGAGGGACTCGATTGTAAACTTTTTTATCTCAAGGACTTATTTCAGGGACCTATAGAGTAATTAACCAATAAACAAACTGTAGGATATATAAAAACAAAATAAGGATTAATTGGTGGTATTTATAATTTACCATGTAGAAGCTTGAACAAACTTCCATTCTGCTGATATTCATAGACCAAAAGCTTCTCTTGTTTGGAACAATAGAAAGCAAGAGGTGAAAGTACATGAGGGTGTTTTGCTTGATTCAATAGTTGCATTCTTTGCTTGAATTCAACACTAGAAATACTCCAATCCTTAATCCTTTTTACAACCACTTGAATTCCATTGGTTAGCATCACCTTATATAGACTTCCATTCTTTCCTCTTCCAATCATTTCAGCAGGTGCTCTCAACAACTCCTCCAATTTCAATTCATTCACTACTGGCCTTGAAAGAACAATAAGTGATTGTTGTGAGACCATTCCACTTTCAGAAGTGACTGAAAATCCTGATTTGCTTAGCTCTTCTGCTTTGGATTCGCTTGAAACATAGCTCGGTTTTTCGATATCATCCTTCAGTTCTGCTTGAACCTTTTTGCCACTCTTCTTTCTTATACACAGCTTCCAGACTACAAAAAAGATTATGATAAAACCTAATGCAGCATAACCTGAGTACATAAGAATTTGTTCTTTAGAAGCACCCTTTGATTCTTGTTCTGATATTTTACTAACAGTACTTAAAGGTTGACTAGTACAATTTTTTTGTAGTGGATATCCACATAGTCTTGGATTACCAAAAAAACTGTCTGCAAAGAAATAACCTTGCAAATCTGGAATTGGACCACTAAAATTGTTAAAGGAAACATTGAAACTGTCAAAATTAGAGAAATAAAATGTTGGTATATTTCCACTAAGTTCATTGTTTTGTGCTAGGAACATATTGAGGCCTGAGATTCTAGCCAGGTTTGGCAACGGTCCCGAAAACTTGTTATTTGAAATGTCTAGTCTTTTCAAATTGTTCAACATGGCAAGTGAAGTGGGAAGGTTTCCAGTAAGTTGGTTTCCGCTCAGGTGAAGGCGAGTGAGTTGTTTGCAGTTTCCGATCTCCGATGTTATTTCACCTCTGATGTTGTTGTCATCAAGACTAAGAAAGGTGAGAGATTCAGCTAGAGGCTGCATGTTGCAAAGCAAGGCAACATCAAGAGTTCCAGACAAATTGAACCTGTAAAGATCCAACTTCTTTATTGACATTTGTGCATTACAGTATACACCATTCCAATGATCCTTGCAGGGATCAGTGTCTGGTTTCCAGACCAAAGTTGAATTATTTTCCTGCTGGCCTTTGAGTTGTGTCAAGAACTGTATTAGTGTTCTCTTCACCTCATCATTCTCACAACTAATCATGTTTAGGAGAAAAAAGGGTGTTGCCAAGAAGACCAACAAGATATTGGAGATTATTTCCATTTCAGCAGAATATGCTATAGGGTTTTTGATGCAAAAGTTTATGTGGACTAATAAGCTGTGTTTTCTTTTGCCAGAAATGGAAATGGTCCAATTGGCTGATATTACAATGATAATTTGATTTATAATCCTAAAGCCGTCCTGATAAACATAATAGTTGACAAATATAGGCCGGCAGATGGAACTAGTAATGTCATGACCTTCTCAATTTTATTCATTTGGCCGGATGTTGACATCATGAATTACTAGTGCTAAGCCAAGATATTAAAATCTCACATGATTTAGACAATAGTTGGAGGACTTTTAAAAGTGCAATTTTTTATTGAAAATTATTCTGATTTTGTTTGTTTGATAAAAAATACCAGAAGGGTTGGATGAGTTTATTATATTTTCAAAGCAAGGGATACTACAACTACAGATAGAGCCTCTAGACGTTTCCACCCACAAACCAAAAGTTCCGATTCATTTAGCCAAACAAAAAATTCATGTCAAAAATGAAGTTTTCAACTCAACACATTGAGTTGGTTCCAACTTCCACAATTATATAATACAACATCAGTGTCGTAATAGTAGTAAAACATAATAACAAGTAGGTATGTGAAAAGCTAAACGATACATCTATGAACATTGCACCAAAACTACAATTATGTCGAACTATGTCCTTTCACAGGGCACAATGAATGCGGGTATCCTTTCATTAGATCTTCACCATTTGGCTTCAACTAAAAGAAGAGTTAGCAATAATGCAGTATAGATTAAGACAGGAACAGCAACCCTAAATTTTACATTAGTTTCCTTGTCTACCAATCCCACCATCCTCTGTCCAACAAGTTTTTCCTCCATTCCACTGAGAAGTTTCCATACTAGATACATAAGGTACTCCCATAGCTGAAAGGATATACCAGCCTTCAGAAATGAAAACAGATTAGCTTTGTAAATTCACATAGTTGACTTGACACCGGCGGAATCAAGTAAGGGATCTCCCAGCCCATTCCCGTTCTCGTCTCTTTTGTTTGGCTTGCATCTTATTAAACTTCTCTTTCCCCTTTTCCAAAAGTGGGTCATGTACAACATAATCATTTGGATCCTCTTTGCGAGACATGTGATCCTGCATATTAACAGAAAAAATTTAAGACAGTAGAAAAGGGAGCACACACTTTTCGACAATATTTTGTATTTGAAAAAACTTCAATGTAAATGGAAAGTGAAATGATTTCATATGATGGAATGAAAAGAGAAAACTGACCTTGCCAACTCCGGGGGAAAATTTCAAGGTAACACTACTCCAGTCAGTTAATTCCTCCTCACTAGCATGTTTAGATTCAACAGATGTGGGTGTTTCCTTTGCTGATACCTTGGTTTTAAACTTCTCAAGTTTTGCCAGAACCTGAAGATAGAGATATAAAAAGAACGTTACACATGAATAGTGATTGAAAGTGGCCAATATACAAAAATGCCCAGAAATGATTATAAACTTAAAACAAAACATAAACATCATAAAATATGTGGTTTCAGTTTCATTGCTACTACTCCCACCCTGCCGGTTTCTTTTGACAACAATAACACCATTTCCAAATAGTTAGTTGACTGTATAATAATTAGTAATTATTCTTTCTGCTGTTATTATTCTTCTTATATTTTTATCAACTTTCATAGTTACTAAAGACAGCCTAGGCTGATTGGCTAGAGCCTAAATTTATGTGATCTTGCTGGAGTTCTCTTGTATATTTTTGTACAATTCTTTGTAAATAGAGCAAGAAATATTCAGATTCAATTCAAGTTGGTATTTCTTACGGGTACCGACGTAACGAAGCTTCAAATATCACTCCTACTATTGATTCTCATGTTTCAGGTCATACTTCATTTCCTTCTTCCACTTCATTCCACCAGAAACTTCTGCTAACCCACCTATTTCTCTCTATAATGGTGAACACTGTAATTGCTAATCCTGATGCCATTTACAGTTTTTTCTAGAGTTACCTTTGATTATCTCCTTCCCATTGTGTCTATGTTTTATCATATGCTACCATTTGTAATAATGTTTATAAAGAAGTACCCCATCCAGGATGATGAAGGCATTGACTGGTGAGATGATCACCTCGGAATCCAATAATGCATGGACCATTGTTCCAACTCCTCTTGGGATTGAAGCAGCTCAATCAAAGGCTGGTTTCAATAATTTTAAAAAAAAAGTCCTTGATATTTTGGAAGAGACGCTAATATTGTTGATATTCCCGTGGGCCCAAATATGGAATATCCTAATTCAAGCTGACATAGCTTCTACCTTATCATATGGAGCCCTATTCTAATCCAAGCTATTACCTCCGTCCCAAATTATAAGTCATTCTAGCATTTTCACGTATACTAAGAAATGCAATTAATGTTGTATAGAAAAGAGTAATTTTGAGTTATTTTACAAAAATATCCTACATTAATGGTATGGAAAACATAAATTAAAAGAATTCAAAGAAAAAAAGTAATAAATAGTAAAGAGCATAAGGGAAAACAAGCATTAATGATTCATTGATTTTTAAAATGACGTATAATTTGGAACAAACAAATTTTGCTAGAATGACATATAATTTGGAGCGGAGGGAGTAATATAGAAGATTAGTTGCGAAGTTAAATTATCTCAACATAACTAGACTAGACTAGTTGGCAGCAGGTATAGAAGATTAGCCTAAGAGGTAGTATTCATTCTTTTTACCTGTTATTACTTCTGTTCCTCTTATTTCTTGATAAACTTTTATATTTACAATGAATAGTCTCGGCTGATTGATTTGATCCCAAAATTTAGGAAGTGGATAAGGAGTTGGAGGTCATGACTTCAAACCCGGACAAATGAGTAAATATTAATTTAACTAACTGCTAACATTTGCTATTGAAAAAAAGGAAGTGGAAATCTTTTCTCCTCTGTATATATTTGTACCATTCTTTGTAGAAAGTACAAGAAATGTTCAGATTCAATTCAAGTCAGTAAAATACAACAATTATGTCATTGACACAATAATTTGCACTCTCAAAATTGAGAAATGTCATGGAGCATTGATTTGGCATAAGTTCAACTAGGTCGGTAATTTCTTTTTTTAATCTACAAAATTACAGCCAGCGACTCTTCCATATCATTTTAGATTATCACTCTAGTTACGAACTTACGATGCGTTTTTTTTTTTAATGAGTCTAGTTACCATGCGTTGTTGTCTTGTTGATCACATTTCTTGATAGTCAAGAACATTCTAGCATTTTATATGGTAGAAAAAATACAATGTGAATAAGAAAACAGAGAGCAAAAAGTATAAATAACTAAAAAACATAACATACTTCCTCTTCACGCCCTTGAACTTTGCGTTTCTTCTGCTTCTGCAGTTGTCTTCCTCTCTCAGCTTCATTCAGAAGCTGCATATCTGTATCTGCATTAGCCATTCGTTCAGCTCTTGCTTCGGATCCTATTCCCTTTTTCTTCATGGACAATTTTTCCACTCTTGGTTGATCCTCATCACCACTTACGGAATTGGACCTGGCAAGAAGTTATTCAACCATTTACCGAACTGATCAAAAACCAGTAAGATAATAGTATGGCCCCAAAACAAACTCACATATGTAGGACATCAAATAGTTATCATAAACTCCATATTTTGAAAATTATTATAGAACTGTTATATCTATAATCTAATAAGCAAACTTCACAGGTGCCTGGCAAAGCCAAACAGAAGCCATTTTAAAATAGTTCAATTGGCAGATAATGCTTCTCTAAATAGATAGTGTTCGACGTTGGCATCTTTCAAGTATCAGACTAGAATAAGGACCAGGCTGAAATGGATTTCTAAGGTAATGCACCAAGAATAAGAAGAAATCTCCAACAATTATTAAAGAGAAATATCAACTATCACTGATTTTATATGCAAAAAATATCTGATCCAACATTTATTAAGAAATCTTAACTTATTCTGTAAATTTTGGAGAATGAACTACAAAACCATTTTAATCTTTAGGAATTATTAACCTTTTATGAGATTAAGCAAAGGCAAAGTTCCTTGTTTGAACTCAATGTGACATGCATCCAAGTAAAACCATCTAAAAATTGCCTCAACCTTGTGTCCTCCATGAGCACAAGTTCTTAGTTTTGTTCCACACCATACTCATAGGGAAACAGAGCAAATATTAGCCACATGCTACACATATATGAGACTCTAATCATACAATTTAAAAGCCCTAAGTTTGTTTTATGCAATAAGTTAAACCATCACCATTCAAATGTTGGTACATTGACACTTGTGGGCGTGGCAACTGCTAAACAGACATTAAAGTACTAAATGTTGAAATTCATACCTAGCTCTTGACACAGTACGGTTCTCTGGACTGGACCTGGACCTTCCTGCAGATGAAAATGATAAGATGCTGAGCCTTAACAATACAATACTACAATAATTTTAAATAAGGAAAATGTATAAAAAAATGAAGGAATGATGAGATATTATTATAGTGTACAGATTTTACATGTTAACATATATAAATTACAATGTTTCCACACATAGTTCCACTTTATTGTTTATGTGGGACAATAGACTTGGCAGTACCAACACTACTGTACCTTTTGATGTACTGAAGTGAAGCATTACAATATCTCAATTTCCAATATGAAAAAAGTGGATTCTAGGTATGATGACTGAGTTCTGTTATAGGAGAGAGATGGAGTTGGACCACTGATAATACTCTCTGGTGAGGGAGCCATTCTGGATAGGGCTGGAAGACATATTCTTCCCGATTTTCTTTGTTTTCCTATTACCAATTTTCATCAATATATAATTTCAGTAGTATTCATCTTATATTTATTCTTTAATCCAAAAACACTTTGAATTATTAACAGTTTAATGGAGGTGCACTATCGGTGTAAAATCATTTTACACCAAAATCCACTGACAATTCATTGTATTGCCACATAAGGCCATTTTAAAATGGCATTTTAAAAATAACCGTTGAATACTTGACTCTCGTCGGTTATCAGTGACCCAGTGTAGTAGTTTACATTGACAGTATACATATCCCCATTTCTCTTATGCATATAGTTTGATATGATTGATGATGATTATGATTTGATATGATTAGATTAAACATTAACCATTTATTTATTTGGTAATCCACCATAATTAGTATTATCTCCCTCTCCTTCTCTCCTATAACAGAACTCAGTCACCATACCTGTTTCATACCACCCCTTATTTTCTCCCTCTCCTATAACAGAACTCATCATACTTCCCCTTATTTCAAAGATAACTAACTCTCCCACTAATGTTATTTCCCCCCTTTCCCTACCAGCTCAGCCTCCACATTCTTCTTAAGATGCTTCCTATAGTAAACATGTCATATACAGGGTCGGGCCACTTTATTTGGTGGCAGCTAGCCAAACTCCCCTCCGAGTTTCCTTTCACAAAGCACCTTAATTTATTTAAATTTACACCTATCAAGTAGGAAGTGACCCAAACAAATTGGCAATATATATATCAATCTTCTATTGGGATGTCAAGTAAATAAACATGACAGTCTGAAAGTTACTCTAAGCTTCTAACAACTGGATGTAAAAGCTCTAAGCTCATGAAAACTCCACGGCAAACCAAACACTTCCTAAATTAGTGGTAGAGATTCTGTAAGCTTCAATATATAATATGGAAGGTAAATTAGGTACCATTTTTCAACTTTGGTTTGGGCGGCAGAACATCCAGTTCCTTCCGCTTTTTGAGTATTTGCATGCGCATTCTTGTATCAAAATCTGCTTCATCATCATCACTGGAATCAAGATGAGCCAATTTATCAGCTTCCGAATCTTTCTGAGGCTCTTCTTTTTTAGAGTTAAGTGCATCCCTTACAGATAACTGCCGATCTTTTTTTATTTTACTGTCGGATGAACTCTGCAAAATAAATTAAAGCAGGCTTATATGTGAGGCCATTTAATGTAAATTTACGCCGTTAGGTTTTTATTCAAATATAAACTTACATAGTGAAATTATTAAAAGGATTAAATATGTTTTTAGTGCCTATAAATATAACGAATTTCGTTTTTAGTCCTCATAAAAAAAAGTGACAGATTTTGGTCCTATAAAAAAATTCAGCACGTAGTTAAGAACATTATAAGAAACTCTTATAAAAATTAGATTTTTTTAACATGTAATGAATTAAGTATGAATGTTTTTAAACTCCAAAGTTTAAGACAAAACTAATGAAAATTTCGACCTAAAAATCAAATTTTGAGCTAATTTTTTGCTTAGGAAATTTTTATAATGTTTTAAACAAGTTGTTAAAAAATCATTCAAATTTTTTAAAAGTATAAGCATAATTCAACAAATTTTAATTTCACAGGGACTAAAACTACATGCAGAAATTTTTTATAGGGACCAAAACATGTCAATTTTTTTTATGAGGACTAAAAACGAAATTGACTATATTTATAGGGACCAAAACTTATTTAACCCTTATTAAAATAACTGCATAACAATCCAACTCTGGGAGCTGTAAGCCAAAAACAGCTTGCACAAAATAGATAGAATGATAAATAGATAGAACAAAAAATTGTAATTATTAGCAGCAGGGTGTCAGGCAAGAGTGCTATATTAGAATCGGAAGGAAAACTACAAGAAAGGCCTTATTACCAATTCATTATTAGCATTTTCGTCCTTTAGAAGGCGAGGATCATTCAAGACATCATGGCTGCTCACAATCTTTTTCTTCACCACTGCCAATTCCTTTTCCTCTTCTTCAGCTTCTTCCCCAAATGAAAGCAAACTCAAATTTCTGCAATTTAAATTTGCAACAAAAAATAATAATGATAATAATAAGCAAACTATTGCATTGAGTTCTAAGAAGAAATTTAATATCATAGGTAGAAATGAGGTCTCACTTTACACCTTTCTTCTTTTCATTTTTACCCTCCATATCACCATCACGTGTAGCTTTGGTCTGAGGTTTCTGAAGTGTTCTTGGAACAATGTCCTCAAAGGGGTTCCACAACACCTAAAACAACCAAGTAGTTTAACAAAGACGCCAAGAAGGTTAGAATCTAGCTTTAAAAGAGTTCCCCAACACCTAGATCAATCTCTTCAATTAATTTTCATACAATGTTAATCAAAATCACAAATCCACGACCTACCTCAACTGATAATATCTTTGGGGGATCTAAAGGCCGATCATTCTTATCAGTCTCAGCGTCGCCAAGTCTCAACAGATTATACAATGTATCTCCTGTCACCTAAAAATAAATAACAGCTATAACAATCAATCCATCGCATAAATCCAAAAATCGCAAACACAAAACATACTACCAGGGTTTTTAATAAAGGTCCACAGCTGCCACCTAAGCCACAGCATAATGGTTTCTTATGTTGCCAAAACAATAACACAACTGCAATTGAGTCCCCATCGGCCACATTCGACCGCAACCACGACCTCTATTTAAAACCCTGCATACTACCATTACTACCTCTCCTATCCTCAATGATAATTATAATTAATGAGAATAATTTAGCAATCAATCCTTCGCATGCATCCCTAATAATCAGAAACAAAAAACATACTACTAGGGTTTTAAATAAAGGTCCACAGCCGTGACCTATGCCACAACATAACGGATTCTGATGTTGCCAAAACCACAACACAATTGTGATTGCAACCGCATCAGCCACATTTGGCTGCAATTCTGCGCAATATCAAGGACCGCCTGACACTTATGATTGAAGGCGTGTCTGGTGTCTGAGACGTGTCAGCGTCCGTCACTAGCGCATGTGATTACATTCAATTTTCCGTTTTCTCAAATTATTACCAATGTTAGAGTCAATGCCGTGTCTGTGTATGTGTCAGTGCTCCGTACATGACCCAATCCAATGTTACAACCTCTATTTGCAATCTTGCATGCTACCACTACTACCTCTACTTCTCCTCCTAATAATAATGATGATGAGAATAACTTCGCTACATAAACATTGAAATTTGGCAATTTACCTTTCCGAAAATGGTATGCTTCCGATCAAGCCAATCACAGCGATCAAGAGTAATGAAAAACTGACTTCCATTAGAATTCAGTGTTCCAGAATTCGCCATTGCAACCAAACCTCTATGCTTAAACTTAATCCTCGAATGAAACTCATCACCAAACACATCTCCATAAATACTCTCACCTCCTACACAATCACAAACAATTCATTCATAAAACAGCTTGTAATACGTGTCTGACACATGCGATTACATTCAATTATCTCAATTTTCTTAAATTACCATCAGTAGTGTCAGTGTTGTGTCAGGTATCTGTGTCGGTGCTTCGAAAACCTAAATAATTATCAAATTGAGAACTAAAAGGAGGGTTAGTGAGTACCGGTGCCGGTGCCGGTGGGATCACCGCACTGAACGAGGAAGCCTTTGATGATACGATGAAAGATGGTGTTATCGTAGTAACCTTCGAGGCAAAGTTGAACGAAGTTTCTAACGGCTTTGGGAGCTTCTTTAGGCCATAGTTCAATGTCGATAGGGCCGCGCGTGGTGGTCACGATCACTTTTCCCTTTGTCGGCGGTTCCAATACGTACACCGTCGACATCTTCTTCTTCTATTCCGATTGCTTCACCAGAGGAGTAAGCGGTGGTTTTGATTCTGCGTGTGTTTATCGATTATTCGGTTCGATAAATTATTTTAGACTTTGTTTAATTCCTGTGGCATGTGTAAAATTAGGTGGATTCTAGGGTAAACCATCAAATAAGTGGTTTACTGGTGGACCACTTTTATACACCATCCGATTTAAATTAATGGTTTAGATATATTAGTGATAAAATTAAGAACATAAATATATTTCTGCACACTATCCTTATTCTCATCTTTCTCGTTGTTGGCTATGACTCTCATGAGTTCAACAACACCGTTGAAACCACATTCTATTGCCCCTCCACGACCACCACAACCCCCTTTCCTAAAAGATTAATTCAAAATATATAATTAAAAACTACTTCTTTTTCTTAAAAAAACTCCTTTCACTTCACCAGTCCTATTCAAAATCTATGAACACTCTTTCTTGAATTTGGCTTTGAAATGGCAATAGAGGGAATTAGGTTGATGTCATAACTCACTATGTAACCCTTTTGTATACAATATATATTACAAAGACAAAAAATGTTGGATATGAGACTGAGTGTGAATTCTATGTGTGGGATTATCGGATGTAAAGGAACATTTTTATGTGCGTTTTTTATTGTTGGGAAACAAGAATCTGAGAGAGTTGGTGAGGTACCATTAATGGAAAAGTGGAAGGAAGAGGCAAGAGCAAGAGGGAAAAAATGATTTAGTGTAGGCAGTGTATGGTAGGATCTATGAGTTTAATGAATCTAATGGCTCTCAACTATTGCTCATGGTGGACCACTGGTGAACCACTTGTATGATGGTTCACCCTAGAATCCACCGTAAACTAATGGAGTAATTTTATACGTCAGTGTACGGTAATTAATTTCTTTTAAAGTGAAGCTGTGTTTGAAAACACAAATAAGCTGTCATAGAGCATCCATATATTACATCTTCAGATCTTAAACGGGTCTCACATAAACACATCAATTCTTTATAATTTTTTAATAACAGTATTTAATAGGTACTCAATCACTTCAATAAAGACCCTCTAACAAAATGTCTAAAAAATTCTCACCAATAATTCTTTATCATTTACGTTTCAATAAAAACAACTCAACAATAATTATTTTATTGAAAAGTTGTGTGGAGTCCACTTAAGAACGAGGTCTTAAGCAAGACCGTGGGTCTTAAGAGACCCCTGAAAAAAATTCCACAAATGGTGAACACCTCACCATTGGGGATAGTCTCATAGCTTTTTGAACTAACTTACTAGACCTACATTCGTGCGTCGCACGGGTTGGGTCTGATTTAATATCGAATACTATGTTGTGATTCATATTCATGAAAATACTAATGTTGTTGTTCATATTGAACTTATAGTCGGTAAGAAACAGAAACATCAAAATAACATTTAAAATCTAAAATAAACCACAATTGATATAACGGTATCATCTTCATCATCTTAATTGGTTATCAATATCTGCAAACCTTTTCTTGAGGTCACTCTTGAAATTACAACATATAATTGACCATATAAGAATATTGGTGTTGGAAGACATACTCCAACATGTTTAAGTGATTGTCCTTGACATTTATTAATGGTCATTGCAACTTTGATTCACATTGAAAACTCTTCATTGATATCTCGTTTTGTCTCCCTCTCTTCCACGTATCACTTTATCACGATTCAATTTCTCTCTCTGATTTATTTTTATTTCCTTGTTTTTTGCCTCTTTCTCATCATTATTTCTCCATTCCATTTCTTGATCATTTGTTTTTCTCCCACCCTTCATCCATTATTTTCAATTTCTACACATATCCAAATATTTGTTCTTAGAGAGTTAGGACTTGAGGATAAATTTTTGTATTTTATTGGTTTGTTTCTCATCCATCTTTCTCTTCAAATTTCAGTTTCTACTTGTAAATTAGAGGTACATTATGATCTATAAAATATTTTGTTAGTGGGATAATTTGATATATGCATGAATGAGATAATTGAGCTCACTGTGCGTTAATATCATATGCCTTTGGTAAAATTAAGTCATTTTTTGTAGAAAAATAATATCTACTAAAATTCTTGTGCATTGAAATTAGAAGACTAAATGAATTGAATGTTAAATTGATTGGAAGTGGGATAGATATTGAAAAGAAATTAACCTCTGCCTGCACAAGTTTTGTAGAGCTTCATATATAACTATGAAATTGACTATATTAATACTTTTATAGTTATATTCAGTATTATGTTATCAAACTACCTCAAAAAGCAACAAAAACAAAAGATGGACTGAAATAAAACAAACAAATCAAAAGAAAATATATATATACAAAAGTCTGCACCAAAAAATTGGTCCTATCCGCAAAGATTGTTAAATCTATAAAAACGAAAGGGAATAGAAATTGCTATGTGGTAATCGAAAGAAAAAAATAAAAATGAAGAGGAATTGCTATGTGGTAACCGGAAGAAAAAATAATAATAAAAAGAAAATGTTATGTGGTAATTGAAAGAAAAAATAATAATGAAAATGAACTGCTATAAAAAAAAAAGGAATTGCAATGACGTGAATAAAAAAAATGAACATTTCATGTGCTACTTGATTCAATTCCTTGCAGACCGTTTTTTCATAAAAATTAATCAGACCCGCCAAAAAGGGCAGAGTTATGGTTATTAGGTTCAATTGCATGACGGTGGGAATTAATTTAGGGATTATGAGATTGAAAGAAATAGAACCTAAGATTTGTGTTGAATACATAACATTGAAGCAATCACATATCATCAAAAACATCAATGTCTTGGTGGTAAGAGTTGTGAATTGAAAGTATGAGATACCTAGTTTGATCCGAATATTTTTTCATAAAAGGAGGACTAAAAGTAGATACAAATTATTACACATTTCTAAAGAACATCTTTCTTTCTCCATTCCATTTCTTGATCATTTGTTTTTGTTTTTTCCCACTCTTCATCCATTATTTTCCATTTCTACACATCTCCAAATATTTGTTCTTAGAGAGTTAGGATTTTTTTTTATTTCATTGATTTGTTTCTCATCCATCTTTCTTTTCAAATTAGAGGCACATCATGAGCAATAAAACATTTTGTTAGTGGGATAATTGGATATATGCATGAATGTGATAATTGATCTCACAATGCGTTATATCATATGCCCTTGGTAAAATTAAGTCATTTTTGATAGAAACAAAATAATATCTATTAAAATTCTTGTGCATTGAAATTATAAGACTAAATGAATTGAATTTTAAATTGATTGGAAGTGAAATAGCTATTGAAAAGAAATTAACCTCTGTCTGCATGGATTTTGTAGAGCTTCGTATATAACTATGAAATTAACTATATTCTTACTATTAAAGTTATATTCAGTATTATGTTATCATACTAACTAAAAAAGCAACAAAAACAAAAGATGGACTGCAATAAAAAAGACACCTCAAAAGAATAAATATATACAAAAGTCTGCACCTAAAAATTGATCCTAACGACAAAGGTTGTTAAATCTATAAAAATGAAAAGGAAAAGAAACTGCTATGTGGTAATCGAAATAAAAAAATAATTATGAAAATGAATGATTATGTGGTAACTGAAAGAAAAAATAATAAAAAAAGAAACTATTATGTGGTAATTGAAAGAAAAAATAACAATGAAAATGAACTACTATAAAAAAGGAAATGCAATGACGTTAGTGACTTTAAAAAAATGAACTTTTCATGTGCTACCTGATTCAATTCCTTGCAGAACTTATTTTTCTTAAAAATTAATCAGGCCCGCCAAAAAGGGCGGGGTTATGGTTATTAGGTTCAATTGCATGATGGTGAGAAATAATTTAGGGATTGTGAGATTGAAAGAAATATGACCCAAGATTTGTGTTGAATGCATAACATTGAAGAAATCACATGTTATCAAAATCATTAGTACCCTAGTGGTAATAGTTGTTAAATGGAAGTATGAGGTACCTGGTTCGAAAAACTATCCACGTTAGGGTTTAGAAAATATTAGGATTTAGGGTAGGAGACTTAGTAGGATTTATATATACATACATACATACATATACATATATATATATATATATATAGACATATAAGCTTGTTTTGATAGAATGAGACGTGTTCTGTAAAAAGTTTTGCTCATTAGTTTATAGCATTTTTTTAAAAAGTTATTTCAAGTAGTTTTTTAGCTTATAGTTGTTTTACAATTTCTTCCAATTTTAACCTTATTAATTTAATTTTATTATTTTTTAATAAACAAAACTATCCACGTAGATAGGTCTACCCACGTTTGATTTCACTTTCTTTTAGTAGACGTTTTATAACGCTTTTTTTAGGGGACATTTTTTTAGAATAAAGATAGATATTGACACTCTTAACTCTTAATGTATACACCTTTTTGTATCACTCTGGAAAATTTCAGTTAACCAAATATATGGTATGTGTGACCACATTTTTACAGTTGCGTGACCTTTTGAAAACATCTTATGAAATGTATGTAAGTTGTTTTTGTTGAGGACAAAATCCTTATTTGATGTTTTAAAGATTACAAACATTTAATACTTGTTTTTTAACTTGTTATCTACTAACAAATTTTGTGAGAAATGTTTCATGAGAATGTTCTTAACATAAGAAAGAAGGTTCTATGCTCACAAGACAAGTTAAAAACGTCCTTATCAAAGCAAATAAGCAAAAGGACATAATTGGACTTTTTGGAATAAATTCAAGAAGCAAAATATTCTTTATGTCTCACCAAAAGAATGTACTTTGGATAAAGGACATAAATGAAAAGAATATCATATGATTACATAAAGGCCTTTGTATTTAAAAAGAAATTGGAAAAACACGTGCCTTAAAGAAAGAAGAAAAAATTTGTTTTACAAAGAAAAAAATTTCTTGAGAACATTCTGGTGAAACTACAAATGGATAAGGATGATGTCACACCATCACAACCAATTACAACTCAAGCACAGCTGTACTACAGCCTCACGTGGGCTGTCTCAAATGGCTAGAAAGAAGAGAATGTTCTTCAGAACATTCTTCACTTGGAAAAACACATTTTTTGCAACCTTGCGCCTCAAGCAACAAAAGCAAGAGCACATGGGTTGTTTTTGGACGTACAAGCACAGTTGTATGTTCATGTATATTTCAAGTGAGCTTCTCAATTTCAGCCTCTATAAATACAAGCAATAGCAAGGCATTTCTCAAGAGCTTTCAACATACAAAAAGAATTCAATCTCTCTCCAAAGAATTAAATTCTCTCTCACGTGAATATTCAAAGAAGTATTCATAAAAGCTCTTCAACAACAACAAAGCAAACTTCAAATATCTTTCATCTCTTGTATTTAAGATATCACTATAAGTTTGTATTGATAATATCTCCAAGTTGGGATATTATTTAAAATATCTCTTTGAGATAT
>Ga0228710_1004465_pt1 | contig 22080 bp, 14 predicted proteins | sample MedpolnodulmetaG_FD_177995 | JGI IMG/M metagenome (GOLD analysis project Ga0228710, IMG submission 177995) | Root nodule microbial communities from Medicago polymorpha collected in Santa Monica, California, United States - pink nodules | ecosystem: Host-associated > Plants > Roots > Nodule...
AGTCAAGAGTCAAGACACTCACAACCATAGGCTAAAAGCACTATATCAATTTTTTTCTCCTCTTCACTATTGTGCTATTAGCTACCTTGAGCCATGGCTTCTACTTGCGATAAGGGTTTTGCTGATAGTTATATGATTTTGAATCCAGAAGATGCTCATTTCTTTGATATTATTCGTATTTTACTTTCCCGGAACATAGGGCATAGAAAATTTGTGGATAGTAATGCTGAAGGAGATGTGGAGGGAAGTTTCAGAGGTAGATGGCTTATATTTATCTCTATTGTTCTCCAGAAAGTCTTGTTGTTCATTGCTAAACCACTTGCCAAGTTTGGTTATTGGGTTGAGATGTTGATTAATCTCATTGCTCTTAATGGAGGCATCACCATGATTATTATTAACTTTCTCTCAGGTTCGTTCTCTTAATTTGGCTATTTGCTACTATATTCACTTGTCAAATACCTAATTAACAAGTCAAAGAAAAAAAGTGGTATATCTGACCAGCTAGATGATGGCTTTAATTTATAAGTTAAGACATATTTCAACTGTAGTAAATCAGATCTCAGTTGTCCTCATGAGCTTAACTCAGTTGTTAGGGACAATGCATAATATATGTAAGGTCCAGGGTTCAATACCCGACCACCAAAAAAAAAAAAAACAGATCTCAGTCCTAAGCAGGCAATTTGAGTCTTTTTGGTGTTTGGTTTGGCTTGTGTTCCTTGCTTGTATTGGTCTTTTTTCCTTAGTTTTTGAGTGGCTTCTCTTACCTCTAGGTACTGGTTAGATCTTTTGGTGTTTCCATTGGGTCTCCCTATTCCCTATTTTTTTAGTAGTGATATTTGAACAACTCTTTTGGTAAACCTTTTGGGACAACCTTGTTGTTCTCTCTTCTCATTGGTCAAAAATAATAGAGAGAGAAAAATGTAGAGAGAGAATAAGAAGATAATGTGAGTATGATAGAGAAAGTTGTACAAAAATGATTGTACAAATATTTTTTTTTGTTAATGATATTTCAATAACCATTTTATAATAACTTATGAGTCAGCCTTCTTTTTTCTTTTCTTTTTGAAACTAAAACGATATAATATAGAGAGAAAATTATTTTAAAATAGTTATACAAATATTATTAATTTTTTTTAATGAAAATATTCATACAAGTTTTATCAGTAATTTTGCTCTAACCATCTGGATTTCGATAATAAAGATCACATGAAAAATTGAAGATATATTTTAATTTTTTGAGTTTTTCATTTTTTTTTGTTATTAAATCAATTTTTTATGTCTTCCATTCTGTAATTTAATACTATTACTAAACTTAATATCTTAAAAATAAAAAAATATCTTATATATATTATGTCAAATACCTAATTAACAAGTCAAGAAAAAAAAGTGGTAAATCTGACCGGCTAGATGAATATTTGATGGCTTTTATAAGGTAAGGCATATTTCAATTGTAGTAAATCAAATCTCAGTCCTAAGTAGGCAATTTGAGTCTTTTTGGTGTCTGGTTTGGTCTGTTTCCTTGCTTGTATTGGTCTTTTTTCCTTAGTTTTTGAGTGGCTCTTCTTACCTCTGTGTACTGGTCAGATCTTTTCTTTTTGAAACTAAAACGATATAATATAGAGAGAAAATCATTTTAAAATAACTATACAAATATTATTAATATTTTATATATTTTTTTATTATTAAAATATTCATACAAGTTTTATGAGTAAATTTGCTCTAACCATCTGGTTTTCGATAATAAAGATCACATGAAAAACTGAAGACATATTTAAAATTTTTGAGTCTTTCATTTTTTGTTGTTGTTAAATCCATTTTTTATGTCTTCCATTTTGTAATTTAATACTATTACTAAACTTAATATCTTAAAAATAAAAAAATCCTTGTCCCGATAAAATGAGTGATATGCTATTTAAATATATAAAAAATTGACCCCATATTCTGAATCTGTATAAAAATATATAACAACTATAATTTATTTTGGATCATTACTTAAAATTAATAATGTCACTCGAAAAGAGAAAGACGAAAACTAATAGAAAATTCCCTCCAAAAAAAAAAACTAATAGAAAATGAAATTGTGTATGCACTCTATGTCCATGCGATGCGACAACAAAAATATTGTACAGATTTTCTTGAAAAAATATATCGTACAGAGAACATTTCTACATGGAAATTGCTGGCAAAGTAGCTTAAGGGGAGCTACATGCATGGTCCACCACACATCGAAGTTTATCTCTGATTCAAATTATTTATTTATTCGGTCAATTATGAAATATACAACAGAAATGAATCTTTGCATCATACACATGTAGTTTTCACCATTAAATCAATAAATTTTATCATTAAATTAAGTGATATATGATGTGATTTATTGATTTCATAGTAAATAAAGTATTTTTGCATTGTACAAGATTATTTTGTTTATACATTTTAGACAAAATTGTTTATTAAATGAAAACTAGGCCAATCCATTTCAAATTTTGCATTGCTAAGGTGGGACTTAAAATCATTTAAAAAGTTATTTTTAAGCCTAATTCATTGTTATTATAAACAAAAACAGGTCATTTGGAAGTCCCAAATCCTAAATCTTCAAAATACTTGTCTTGCATTGGAAATTTGGATTCACGAGTAAACCTCGACATTCTCAAGCGTGACGACAACAAATACTATGTTAATCTAGCTATGATGGCTGCAAAAGCAGTCTATGAGAATGAAGCTTTCCTTAAATATACTATCAAATATGACTGGAAGGTACAAGATTAACTTATTTGTCAAGTTTTATTGGGTGCTGTTTATCTTCTATGTTCATTTAATTACTTTCTTTTGACTCACTCCTATTTCTTTTTTCTTTCTTACAGATGGAGTATGTGGGATTTTTTGACTGCTGGAATGGTATGAACTAAAAAACAAACCAACTCTATCTATTAATTATACTACCCTGGTTTTGAATCTAATAAGAAGAAGGAAAAGAAAAACTCATTTCACCTATAATATACATATAAGAAAATTTTAACAAATTAGTCTCACATCACTAATAATTATATATTTTTAATAAATTAATGAAATAATTATTAAATTATATTTTAATTAACACAATTTAAATTTTCAATAACTCTTTCCTTTTTATGAAATATTTCTTATGAATAACAATTTAAAAATTTAATTTAAATTTTTGTTATATTATACAGATTAATTATAAATGAGAAGATCAGTTGTTACATATTTTAAAAAAATATATGATTTTGATATTCTGTAGAGATTTTAGAAAAAGAAACATAAGTTATTTTTTATTTGTTGACTATAATGAAAAACATTTTAAAAAAATCAGTTATCAAACATAACTTTTTAGAAAAGCTACTCAAAAGTAATTTTCATTAAAGTAGCTTTTTAGATAGTGATGGCCCTACTTATTTTTGCTTGCATTTGAGATTGATTTGAGTACATTTGTATTCATGTTTTCAAGCTTATTAAATTATATTAAAGAACACTTAACTGTATGGTTGATTAACTTTTCTTTTTAATATCCTAACATATGCAGAATATCAAGAAAGGGCCACAACCCAAGTCTTGATATTATTGGACAAATTTAAGGACCGTGACACTTATGTGGTGGCTTTTAGAGGAACAGAACCCTTTGATGCAGATGCATGGTGCACCGATCTTGATATCTCTTGGTATGGGATTCCCGGTGTTGGAAGAGCACACGGTGGATTCATGAAAGCCTTAGGACTGCAAAAGAATTTGGGTTGGCCTAAAGAGATTGAAAGAGATGAAAAACTTGCCCCACTAGCCTATTATGTTATTAGGGACATATTAAGAAAAGGTTTGAGTGAAAACCCTAATGCAAAGTTTATAATTACGGGTCATAGTTTGGGTGGAGCATTAGCAATACTTTTTCCAACAATTATGTTCTTACATGATGAGAAATTATTGATTGAGAGGTTGGAAGGGATTTACACATTTGGACAACCAAGAGTTGGAGATGAGAGATATGCACAATATATGCAACAAAAAATGAAGGAAAATCGTATAACATATTGCAGGTTTGTTTATTGCAATGACATTGTTCCAAGGTTGCCCTATGATGATAAGGATATGCTCTTCAAACACTTTGGGATCTGCCTTTTCTTTAATAGGCGCTATGAACTCAAGGTACGTATGAAATTTGATGTGTATTTTTTTCTTCTTCATATGTTCTCTCCATTTGACTTAATCTTATTCGAAGTGTGTCCGAAACAACCTCTCCCATTTAAAATTTGAAATTTGATTTGTCACGTTATGAGATTCTAACCCCTTCAACTAGATAATGTATCGGTTCATGTGTATGCTTTTGATCATACCAAAAGTAATATAATGAATATATCGAATTTATCAAGTTAGCATTTTTTTTAAGCAAGTAAAATTCTCATTATTTAATTTCAATGCAGATTCTTGAAGAAGAACCCAACAAGAACTATTTTTCACCTTGGTGTGTGATACCCATGGTATTTAATGCCATACTGGAACTCATAAGGAGCTTTACCATTGCCTATAGAAATGGACCACACTACAGAGAAGGATGGTTTCTCTTCTTTTTTAGGATGATTGGTTTACTAATTCCTGGATTACCTGCTCATGGTCCCCAAGATTATATTAATTCAACTCTCCTTGGATCCATTGAAAGACATTTCAAAGAAGATTGATGTATCAACATGTGTCAATCGAAAATAAGCTTATAGCCTGTTTGCTTTTGAGTTTGTCAATCCACGTTTTAAGGAAAACCACGACAATTTATCATGTTGGCAGAAAATCTTCAAATACTAGCTTAATAAAATCACGACAGTTTTGCTTTGGAAATCACGCCAGCTGTGCGTTTGTGTTGTAAACTCTATACCAAACGGGGGCACTTATAATAAAGCATGTTAATTTAATGCTTCAATTTGCCAATGCAAAGTTGTTATTTTAAAATTGTGTAAACACAAAAAATGCTATAGAGTGAGTTTGTTCTCTTCTCAAAGAGAGGCATGAAATAGATATTTATTTCACTTATAGTTGTATCCTCTAGAACTATAGCATCGTTTCTACCTATCAAAAACTATAAATCGTTTCTAAGTGAAATGAAGGTTTCGATCTTTCAACAATATTATAGGTCAAGTATCATCATACAACATTAAGGAACCTACATTTCAAATTTGGATTCCACAAGTGAATCGATGTTTTCATACATGAGAAGTATGAACTTGCACGGGCTTAAAGTTACATGTTAGCTCCCAAAATAAAGAAATTACCCACCAAGTCTAATATAAATTTCTCCCCTAAAGAACCCTCGTGATACAATGAGTGAACTTTCACCATCATGCTCAATACAATTCCGTTACCCCAATACACATAGGCTTGTCAGGTCCGTCCTATATGGTGACCACATAATCGACACTTCACTTGACCATAAATCATAACATATACCTTTCTCTCCTCATAAGCTTAAATCATTCCTCATGATAGAGTACTATCATTGACACAACACAATGCACATGTTAATAAGATTCATAATATTCGCATCACATTATTTACAATACATGTGTACTCATCCACATAACTCACACTGCATAATTTTCACATATCACACGTTTGATCACATTGATCTTGATTTCGCAAATAAAACCTTTAGCACCATTCACACAAGGGTCACATTAATTTCACTCTATAAATATCACTTAAGTCATCAAACATCACATAAGTTACAATATATAATTGAATGTAAAACATGGTGAATTTTTAGGAAGGCGGTCCACCGTAACTAGTAGCCATCAAATTCTAACAACTCTCTCTAAAAAAAAACTCTAACAACGATTGATGATTCTATTTAAAAATAAAAAATGTAAGATTTTACGTATTTACGTATAAACAGTGACTTGATTGATGTTAGTTTAATAAAATCTACGTATTTATTCTATATTGTTTTAATCAAAATGGTATCAATTACAACCAAGAGATAACATTTGTCGTCATTAGAATTTAAATATTTTTTAAGTACTAGTACATGATGGACCACTAATAAAGGTGGTATGTATTAGAATTTCTCTATAAAACTAGGGGTGTTTATGGGTTGGGTCAACCCAAAAAACCCGTCAAACCCCACCCTAAAAACCCAAAAAAGTGGGTTGGGTTGAGCGATTGGGTGGATATGGTTTTAAAAATGATAAACCCATAAAAGATAACGGGTTTTGGGTAAAACCAAACCCAGACCCAATAAACCCACTTACCCAATAATGCTCATACTTTTATTTTATTTTCACAGGGAGGAATGAGAATAACAAAGGTTTTGGTTATAATATTTCTTTAAAAAATAATAATAACTGGTTATAAATCAAGTTTAATTTCAAAAATTGACACAACAAATCCTCTATATTGAAAATCAAAGTCTAATTTCTAAAATTGACACAACACATCCTCTATATTGAAAATCAAAACATGTTATAGTTACAAATTTTGATGCTGCACTTTTTAGTTATTTTGATGTTAAAGCAATTTTACGTCATCCAACTTTAGTTTGTTGCAAGTATTTTATGATGAAATTTGTTATTTAATATTATAAATTTTTATTTTATAACGCTAAAATATAGTGAAATAGGTTACACAATTTTTTTTAAGAAAATAAAAAGTTAAGTAATTTTTATGAGAAAAAATTCGAGGACGCGTCATTTAGTAATTTAATATTAACAAAAAAATAATTTGGGTAACCCACAACCCAACCCAAACTAAACCGGAAACTAGTGGGTTTGCTCAAACCCATCAATTAATATAACAGGTGAACGTTTTACCTCACCCAAACCGGAGTATCCTATATGGTTCGGGTCTTGGGTTTGGCCAAAACCAACCCAAATCCACCCACGAACACCCCTATATAACACAACACCTTAATAATATTTCTTATTTAACATATTATGCCTCACTTGTCAATTAATAAAATAAAAAATAAAATACTTTTTTCCCTCATCTCTCCCCCAAAAATTCCAACCGAAATAGACAATTATTAAGCGCCCTACTTCTGGTAATGAGGACTTTCCCATCTGAAGATTTTCAAATGATGGACACTTCTCTATAAAATCATCTTATCAGTCTTTGTTGGATGACAATTCTATCTTGAATACTTCTCCAAGTTTCAAGCTTCTCTGGAAGTGGAAATGGTCGTCTGGAATCCAAACTTTCCTTTGGAAGTTGTCCAATGGAATGCTTCTTACTAATGAGTAATGACGAAAGGAAGCATCATGGCATAACAGATTCCGACCTTTGTTCTATACGCATGCCAATTTGGTACAATAGTCCGAGAGATTGTTATATACCCTTCTCACTTATGAAATTACTTATTCCTTTATATCAGTGGCATTTACCTGCCACTTAACATTTTTCAGCAACACTTAACTGCCGCTGTCACTTTTAAAATCGGTTTAATCACGTTTTAAATTAGTTCAACCGATTTTAAAAGTGATAGCAGCAGTCAAGTGTCGCTGAAAAATACCGAACGACAATGAATCGGGTGAAAAACAATTTTCGTTGGTTTATTACCGAATAATTTTTGGGTCAAAAAGAGTTTTGATTAATCATTCGGTTCAAGAAAAAACCGGTCCTGAGGTCCAACCAGACCAAACCCAAGTCATAAATGTATAGTTAAATGTTAAAAGGTTAGTTGGTAAAATGTAAAAAGACAGACAAACAAACAAACAAACAAACAGGAGGAACCTGAGACGGTGCGGAGCGATAGAGGGAGGAGGAAGAGGGAGATAGATTGAGCGAGATCTTCAATTTAGGGTTTTGAATTTCGTTTTCATCAAGGTCAGTGAGAGTATCAATTCACCAAATTCTTTCAATTTTTTCGCAATTCGTTTATTCAATTTCATAGATATCCAACCCCCAAAAGCAGAATTTTGATTTGGTATATCAATGATGATGACGACGACAATTTTTGTGTGTGAGAAAAAAGTGTGCTTGTTATGTGCAGGGAGAAAGTGTGAGAATTTTAGAGAGAGTGGTGTGAGAACGAGGTGGAATTGGATAGAATTTTTGTTTTTCTTGTTAATTTCACCTTCATAGGGATTTTTATTGTGCTTTGTTCAAGTTGCAAATGGAGCAGAGAAAGCTTGTGGTTAGTTATGAATATTCAATTTGTTTATTTTTATTCATTTGGGTTGATTTTAGTTTTTAATTGCAATAATCAAAATGTTGATATGTTTTGATTTGTGTTTATGGAATTGGATATCAGGTTTTGGGGATTCCGTGGGACGTTGATACCGAGGGTTTGAAAGAATATATGAGCAAATATGGTGAATTAGAAGATTGCATTGTCATGAAGGTTAAGTCTTACTTCCCAGTTTTATGTGTTTTTATTTAATGTTCAATTTGCGTATGATCATTATCTACTTCATTAATAATAAATGTGTGTATGTACAAACAAGCGTGTGTGCCCGTCATTCAATTACTAACTTAATAAACAAGCGTGTGTGCCCGTTATTCAAGCGTGAGTTCTTGAAATATTGATGCATGAGTAATGTGCGAATCCGTTTGGAGTAATAATCCATTTTGGTCTTTCAAAGCTATGCTATCAATCGCACTGCTATTGTGCACAATTGGTAGAGTCATGGTGCAGGATGGAGTCCTGCAGTGACGTAATTATTTGGTGCATTGCGTTTTGTAGGGGCAGCTGTTGCTGCTGCAAATCGTGTTGGAATTGTTCACAGCTTTGTGAGCTACAGGTTCCGCACTTCCTACAGTCCGAAAGAGAAGAAGGAAAACCTGTGTTGCCTTCCTTCCTACAAGGACCATGTCTACCTGCGTTTTCCAGCCAGCTTTGCGTTTTCCGGCCAGCTTTTTTGTTTTCTGGTCACTTCAGGGCAATACAGCTGACACATTTTGTTTTACGTTAAGGAACCGCTGAATGATAGTTGTTTTGGGTTAAGGAGCCACTAAGTGATAGTTGCTGACTACCTAACTCCACCCTCTTCTATCACTTGGCTTGGCATTAGATATGTAAAAATTAGTAAAAAAGAACTACATAGATAGAAACACTATCATCTGTAATGTCAAGGAAATTCCCTGCACAATCTTCACAGGCCATTTCCCATGCTTATTTATCTGAAATTTGAAAAAAAAAATGACATGCTTAGACTAGGTGCAAAAAAAAGAGAAGAGAACATATCAAATTTGTTTTATCACTTCCGGACTGAATGTGAAATATACATGTCATATACAGGGGTAAGTTAGATTTCCCCTATACTATGCATTCTAATCTACTTATTTTGATTCAGGAGCGTTCAACTGGACGATCTCGTGGTTTTGGATATGTTACATTTGCTTCAGTGGATGATGCCAAGGTAACTTTCACCTAGATACACACATTTTGCTGGTCATACTCACATCTACATGTATATCACGAGTTGGATGTCTCTCTGGCTGCAGGAAGTATTGTCAGGTGAACATGTTCTTGGTGATAGGATGCTGGAAGTCAAAGTGGCTACACCAAAGGTTACAAAAATATTTGTTTGAAACTTGAAATCTAGTCTGGTTCATTGATGTTTTACTTGTAGAAAATATAAAACCATGTGCTATAATTGTAATACTAATTCTTGTGATGTTACATTTTAAAGGAGGAGATGAGGGCACCAGCCAAAAAAGTTACCAGAATTTTTGTGGCCAGGATTCCACCATCAGTAACAGAAGAAACTTTTAGAAGGTATATAAGTGTTGGTATCTTCATTTAAAATAAATCAGACTCATGAGTGTTTTATCTTTGGTGATATACTCTTTTATACTTGTTGAAATTTGTTTTAATAGTTTTCTGTCCTTTTTTTTCTTTTTATTGCAGTCATTTTGAGAAATATGGTGATATAACAGATTTGTACATGCCAAAGGTACTTTGCTCCCTTTGAATGTGCATTGCAGACTTATGCATAATTTACTCTTTTATTTATTTGAATTTTTAATCATGTACTATAATTTTCATTTATTTCTAACAGGATCAAGGCTCAAAGATGCATCGTGGTATTGGTTTTATCACTTTCGCAAATGCAGGTTAGGCCATTTACTGTAGCTTATGCATGCACTTTACTTGTAAGTTATAGTTGTCTACATATTTTAAATATATGGTAGTTTCATAGGATCTTGGTTATCACTTGGAGAAGAGGATTTTGACAGTACTTGCTATCTGCACTATTTTTACTATCCGTGCCATTCTAGTTTTGCTTTAATTTTTGGTTCTTAGACTTTTGAAGTAAAATGGAAAGAATACACATCAATTGCTCTAAGGAAAATGTTCTCTTTTGCAGAGTCTGTGGAGAATTTGATGTCAGAAACCCATGAACTCGGAGGTTCTGCTGTAGTGGTTGATCGAGCTACACCTAAGGCAAGAGTTTGTATAGCTTCTCATTTTATGGAAGAATAATTTGCGAAATTGCAGAATGGTGCTCCATCTGTAATGAAGACATTTTCAAAAATAAAATAAAATTATACCAGCGGGGTTTCAATTCCATATACTTTCATTGTTTAGACCTAACTATTGAAGGATATTTGTTTTTTATATTTTTCTGTATTATAATTTTGCTGTACCATTTTTATAGGAAGATGACGTTAAGCCAACTGGCAGAATGTCACAGGGGGGAGGTTATGGTGCATACAATGCATATATTTCTACAGCAACTAGATATGCAGCACTCGGAGCTCCTACTTTGTATGACCATCCCGGCCCAATTTATGGAAGTAAGCATGGAAGCAATTGACCTCTGTTCAATTAAAATGACTAATGTTGCTTCATACTGACAATCTCACTTTTTAAATTAGGGGGAGAGCCTCGTCGGAGAATTAGTAAAAAGATTTTTGTTGGTCGCCTCCCCCCAGAAGCAAATTCTGAGGATCTCCGTCAATATTTTGGAAGATTTGGCCGCATAGAAGATGTTTACATTCCCAGAGTAAGATATGAATAAAAAAACTTATACCAGTGTTTAAAGCTGATTAACTCACCCGTCTTTTTATGTGTAGGATCCTAAGAGAACAGGTCACAGGGGTTTTGGATTTGTTACTTTTGCTGATGAAGGCGTAGCAGATCGTGTCTCTCTAAGGCCTCATGAGATTTGTGGACACGAGGTGTTTTATTTTGGCTTTGCTTCTGTATTGCATTACCATTGCTTAAAAAATTCAAATATGTAGGTGTTTTGATGGAATGGAAGGAGATCTGTAGGGCAGTGTAGGTGTAGATTAACTCCCCTTCTTCAAAATGTCCATTCCTGATTTAAACAGTAGTTACATTACGTAGCAGATCTTTTTGTTGAAATTAGGGGCCTAACTCATCCTCACAAAGGTGAGGATTGCCTCCTCTTTATAAACTCTTCTCAAGAGTCTTATCTATCCGATGTGGGACTTGGGTTTTTCCCAATACACCCCCCTCACGCCCAACACTCTTTGGGCTTGGTGCGTGAATAGGTTTAGGCGGCCCTTGAATTTGACAAGCTCTGATACCATGTTGAAATTAGGGGCCTAACTCATCCTCACAAAACCGGCTTGTAAGGTGAGGATTGCCTCCTCTTTATAAACTCTTCTCAAGAGTCTTATCTATCTGATGTGGGACTTGGGTTTTTCCCAATACTTACATCAGACATGTTTTATTCATGGGGGTTGGGTAGCTCAATTGGTTTGAGATAAGGGATAACAAGTTGGAGGTCCTGGGCTCAAACCCTGACACAGGAGAAAACTAATCTAACCACTAACTACTAACATATGCCATTAAAAAAAAAGACATTTTATTAACGAAAGTGAGTTGTTTATGACATTGACTTGTATGTGTGTGTTATTGTTTAATAAACTTGTGCAACCTTGGGTACATATGCATGTAAATTCCTGTTGCTATAAGCTTTGAACTTGTATGTGTGCGTTATTGTTTTAGTATGGTTTGATTGACTGGCAGCTTGTACCTGCAGGTGGCAATAGATTCAGCCACACCTGTTGACGATGCTAGGCCCAGTGGAAATTTTATGATGAACAATAGTATGGAATCTTTTGGGGGATATGGTGGTCCGGTGCGAAGTTATGGGAGGATGTACGGTGGTTTAGACTATGATGATGTGAGTATATGCAAGGGATAATTTGTCAAAAATCTGGCCACCTCAATATCTTTGGAATTTAGGCCATTTAATAGTTTCTTGGTTCTTGCCATAGTACAAGTGCACTATCTGCTGTATGAAGTGTTTAGTTTTCTATCAGTCATAAAAACATTGATAATCTGCGTTGCAATAGTACTCCTGGCATGTGGACACATTTTTAGCTTTTTTGTTTATACACTGTTTTCTTTTGCAGTGGGGTTATGGAGTTCCCGGTGTGAGGCCATCCAGAGCAGATTATCAGGAGCAGATTGGGAGGCCATCGAGAGCAGATTATCAGGAGCAGATTGGGAGGCCATCAAGAGCAGATTATCAGGAGCATATTGGGAGGCCATCAAGAGCAGATTGGAGGTACAGGCCATACTAGTATGACACTGTCTATTGGTGGTATTGCTTCTGCAATGTTAGCATGGATGCCTGCGCACTGTGGTGTGGGTCTTTTAGTATTAATGAATTATGTTGTAAGCACTAAATATTGGATTTTACCTTATCTATTGTAACACAGAAATACTCATTTTCATTTTGCCTGAACTATTTATCATCTGTATCCAGCTAAAGTGCAGATTATGGCTGTCTGCTAGATCTCTCTATAGGCATGATAATAGGTTGTGATTTATTCTAGAACTAGAATAACTGTGTTAAACTTGAGTTATGGAAATGTTCATTATGTATTGTCATACCGGAAGTGTTTGATTGATGGTCCAGAATAAACTATAGTAGTCTTGTTTGCCCAATATGCTATATAACTATGTAGATAATTGGCTTTGCTTTTCAGCCATCTTTCTGCAGTACATGCCCCTATTTAGTGCAAGAGGTAAAAACATCTTCCAACTGGATATGTTTTATTATGCCTTGAATACTTGTTTCCAACTTCGAAAATATACACACTTCAATTGACTATGTATGATCTGAATCACTTGCATTATGGATTATTAATGTTATATCTATTGTGTTCATAAAAGATAATTTAGAAGTTTGTATTCAGAAATAATCTTGATTTTCAATACAAGCAACATGTATGAAAGGCTTATCTCTTAGCCTCTTGTACGATGCAAAATACATCAACTGACATCATGAAAATGCAATGTTCACTATCTAGGTATGTATGTAAAGTGCAGAAGGCTATTCCAAGTAGGGCCTATGAATTGAAATATGACAATCCTATTGTGTTTGCCTGAAAAATCCTAATAAAAAGACTAGAATGAACATGGGATGTGTATATGGGATTGATCACGGAGCATGGCTTGCAAAGCAGCTGCTTGGAGACCATATTTTGCCATATTTGGTGAATGAAAATACTTTCCAAGTCTTGGAAACATGCTGCTCCTGTTGAACTGGTGTTAAGCTTCTCATCTTTTCAGCTTTCATTTGTGCCCTTCTCAGCTTGTTTAGAATCTTATCCATTGATGACGATTTCCTCTTTTCCAATTTCATCTGTGTCAAACACTTTCATAATCAGGAAAGAAAACTAAAGATGCCTCTACTTTTGTCACCGTCTAATGCATTGCAGACTGTATATAAACATTTATGAGCTTTTCTGTGATTATATGAAACCACTTTTGCATTCCTTATGAAATTGAGTTGGATTAGGAACACTAACCATATAAAAATGTTCAGTTCAGAACACAAACCTCAAGTTTTCTTATTGCAGCTTCAGCCTTTGCTTTCTGCAAACTCTCCCATGCAATGATTTTAGCTTCATCATCTCTCTCAAACCTGCGTCAAAATGAAAGTTCATCGATAAATACATAAACACAACAATGGATTTTCCCTCTTTTGTCGATTCAATGAAAACGATGACGACGTCTACTATCTAACATACTTGGAACTGGAAGTGTCCAATGTTGACTCTGCAATATCCAAACCTGAAGCTTGGGCTTCTGTATCACTTTTCTTTAACTCTTTACCATTGAAAGAGCTTAGCTTGGTTGCATAAGTCTTAGACCACTTAATAACATTAGCCTGACAGTCTACCTGCACATCTTTGATCTCTAACTTTTCTGAATGGCAACTTTTTGGATTCATGGCCAAAATTGGGGATGAAGATTTTGGAGATGAATGGTCCTCATTTTCAGTCTCTGGAGAGCTCATTTGGGTACCTTTATCAATTTTTGACATAGGAGACATCATAGTGTCCTCATTCTTAGCCCCATCACATGTCTCATCTGTAAACAAAAATACTAAGAGTTTAGGGGACTTGGCTTCTGAAAATTCATCCAAACCAGAGCAGACCTCAAAATTTAAAGAACGTTCATAGCACTGCTTATAAGCTATTATAGCTTGTGATCTATCAATAATAGTTTTCAGTAAAAGTTAATTTATTGATACGGACACACACACACACACACACACACACCGTCTTAAATTGAGATGCAATGTAATTTTAGTTAGACCAACTGAGAAGACTAGAACTTCATACCATGAGAATTAGGCGAAGAAGGATCAGAGAGAAGTTCTGACCACGAAGGTGCGTTCGATGCAGATGTAAGAGCAACACCATTCTCATTAACCACTGAACTATTATCATCAATGTCATAACGTGGACCATACAAATTGTCATGTGGATAATAATGTTGAAGAGAAACAATATCCGGTGCTAACACACCAGTTGTAAAAGGAGAACTCATCATTAAGTTTTTCACCACCAAACCATTTCGCAATGGAATTGTAGGTGAAAAATTGGAGTAGTAAGTTGTTCCTTGAGGCACAATTGGACCACTTTTTGATTTGGGATTTCTCTGATGTTGAACATAGCCTGAAGATGAAACTGGACTACAAATCCATCTCTCTGCATCATCCCATTTAGAAGGTATTGTTCTTCCACTGTTGAAGGGTGAAACGCCAGCTACATAGGCTTGTCTTCTGATATTGCTGCTTGTTGTTGGATGCAACAATACTCTTTCTGAGTTCCACCCCTTTTGGTTTTCAATGTTTTTTTCTCTGTAGTTTGGTTCCTTTGGACTTAGGAATGAACCTAGTTTCTGAGAGGTACCAGAATTCTTTTTCATATTAACACTAACTCAGTTTTGCAGCTTGCAAAACCCTCTTGAGAAGCACTATGTGACTGCCAATATGATAAATACTGTTTTTGCTATGGTTAGTATATGATACTAAATTTATATACTATACCAAGACTGATTTTGTTGCTTAAACATGTGTGATATATGGTTTAATCTATCTTTGTCAAAGTGACAATTATAGATATCATCGATATATAAAAGAACAAAAGTTATGTGTGGACAAATATAGGTTGAGACATTTCATTTAAGTCCAATGGTATACCAATGAGTGAAGCTATTTTCATGAAAGATAAGAAAAATTGCATTGAGGTGGAACAATGAGCGCGGTGAATGTGGAAATACAAGTAGAATAGGGACAAGAACATGAGCTGTGTGATTTGTGAGACACATTGTGCTGAATTGCATAAAACATGTCCTTGCATTTGTCTTATTGTATCATTGACCACTTAACTTCTAATAACCAAACAATTGTGTGGGCCTCAAGTTCTTTTTTCTTTGTTAAATAAATATTTTTGCTATGATAGTTTAGTTGATGATAATTGACCTAGCACAATTTTTCAACATCACCATCACATTTGTCTTCTAAAATAGTGTTTTACTAGAGAAATTACACATGCACTATATAGATTGAAATGAAAACAATTAGTATAAAAGAACAATATCATGTATTGTTGTCTGATGACAATTTTCAATCATGAAGTCATTTCATTAAACAAGTGAATATGATTAAAAGAAGTGTCATATCCTATTAGAATATATCTTGGTGTAGATATAATATTTTTTCTTCCACACGTGCATAATGAAAGGAAAGTGGTACCAACTTATATTATATAGCCTTTGGTTATTATTCAAAGCAAATACAGTATGTATAATCCACAAGTTATCTGAAGAGAAAATGTAATTATGCAAATTATTGTGTTTGGGGCTGGGGTGAACACAATAACTGTTTGTGGATATTGCTTCACCAACACCAGTAACTGTTTCATAGTTGACAGTTCAATAAGGAATGCAGTTTGTAGGGTTATGTTATATTGTTATGACACATTAATAATGAAACATGTTCTGTACTTGTTTCCCACTGTTCAATTCATTTATTGCAGAAACTTAAACATCTTTTACTTCACTGGGATACTGTCTGAGTGAATGCAAAATATAACTGTCCAACTGTTGCTTTGTTTTTTTCTCTTTCTCATCAGTTTACTCCACCGACAGGAGGTAATAATAATTTTTCGAGGCGTGTCAAATACTAAATGTGGAAACATTCTTCAAGTCAGAATTCGAACATAGGTTCACCACATTGTTGTGTCTAATACCCAACTCAGGTCGGTGTCCACCGCTACTTTTTATAACAGTAAAAAAACTGTTACTAATACTTCTTTTAAATTTTCAATGACATTGATTTTTTTATACCAAATATCTCTAATTACTTTACATAATTTTTGTACTAGCCAATCAAAGGTAAAATTATAAAAATAATATCAATTATTAACAAATTCAAGTTTTCAATTCTTTGATTTAGTCAATAGGGTGTCATATATTTAGAGATGGAAGTGGTATTATCATTGTAAACCAATAAAGAAACTTTTAGATAAAGAGAAGTTCATAAAGGTTAAATGCTTTCATTCAATGTAAACTATTGGTTTCTAATACAATCATGCAGCAAACTTAAGACCAAAAAACATATACAAAAAACAGAGAAATAGTTCTATACTAGCTAACATTAATCACATTTTTCTTTTAAGGGTACTTGTTTTCTTGATTAGGGTTTTTAAAATGGAGAACTAAGGGACATGTTTCTCTACGTACAAGTGTTCTTGTTTGTTTTATTGGAAGAAAACTTGACTCGTTATTGTGTTGACATTGTCAAATAATCTAAGCGTACCTTATTGTAAGACCCACATACCTTATTGTCCTTCAAATTATTGATATCATGAAAGAGACAAAACAAAATTAAATTTTCCAATTGAAAATTAAATAAGGACATTTTTGTAAGGAAATTATTAATGCATGTGAGATTTTGAATAGAGTTTTATATTAAGAGACAATGAAACCTCAAAAGTGAATCTTACAATAAGAGGGTGGGTGGGAGAGGGTAGTCATCTTGTTGAATGATTTATTGGAGTAGTCCTGTTAGTTTGGGTTGAAGCATCACTTTGCTGCATAAAACTGACATACAAAATTATTTATGAACCTGTTTCCTTGCATTTCAATCAAAGGCTCAATGTGGCCACACATGAAATGAAACAGTTGAAACCTTTTATTGTTGGAAGAGTATGCCAAGCAGACAAGGCACTGTGATCATGTGAGTCTTTTGTTGTTCCTTGTCATTTGACATGATTCATTTTGGAACTATAATGATTCTATTAACTGTTACATTTTCAAATTAAACATAAGTGAATCTATTCATCTGTATCCTGTGGCAAAAAAAATAATTAAAATTTGGAAAGCAATGAATTGGTTCATGAAACATAAGGAATCAATGAAATCATACAAGTCCAAGAATCGATTCACATATGCTGCAACATGCCAAAAATCGTTTTTAATGCACATTTGAGAGTTCTAAATGATATGCTACTTACTTCTTATGTATGGTTGGAATTAACTTTCACAAACATTCCCTGATTCTTACACCTCGTGGATATTGAGATGATTACATTTATCATCATAGCTATATAAAGACTTACTCTAAGCCTAAGTTTGACATACATTGAAATAAATATAAACCTTTAATAAACCTATGCTTAGGGAGACATGGAATCACAAGAAACACCTCTACTAAGAACATCCTTGACAAACACATCTTTTGCAAGAAAAATCGGCCACAAACTAACCACTAAAGGCAACTGAAAACTTAGCAGAAGTTTTGCAACTAATTTTGCTACTGGTTTTGAATTTCTTCTCTCCCAATTTTCAATTCCATTTGTTGTTGCCTTTGGAGATTTATGTTGCACTTTCAGGCTACTTCATAACAATTCCTCGGTTTGGAGGGTAAACAATGACATTATTGTTGGATAATACTATCATACACCTATATGCCGATGCCTAATTTGGTACAAACATGATAGAAGGCATACAAATATTTTGCTATCAGTTCAAAACAAGTCTCTAGCATCATGTATCATTGGTCTAATAAATAACTCTTTGCTATCTATCAACATCAATAGTGCTTTTAATCCGATATTATGGAACATCGGTATGTGATCAGTTCGTAAACTAAATATCTTTTAAATGTAGTTTAATAAACATTTTTGGTTCTTAATCCAATATAAAATCAAGACATACACAATGTTTTTAATCAACACGATAGAACATGACAAAACAGAACAAATGAATTTTGTTTTACAACTAAATAAAAAGCTGAAATTTAAACGTAAAAGACAAAGGAATTGATTCAAAAGTTCCATAAACTATTTGCTGCATTCACAAGTTGATCAACATTTTAAGCTGCAGTAAAGAAAGATAATTGACATGCAATTCTACCAATAGTTGCTACACAAAGTGAAACATTTGTGCCAATCATTGTAGATAAACTTCACCAAATTTTAAATTGAAAAGTAAACATACTACTCCTAACATATATAAGACATTTTTTCTTAGTTGTTGAAAGTTGAAAGAAACACCTAAACAGCCATAGGGCACATCTCATAACACTTTTTCGCCATCTCAAGGTCTGCCTTGACAATTCCGACCATTCCATCTCCAAGAGGGTATTTCATTGTGAGGTGTAACGTTGAGATCACCGCTCCCAAATCAGCAACAGCAGGCCAGCCAATAACAACATTATAAACAGACCAAGAATCAATGACAAAGTATCTTACCTTAATCATCTTCACATTCCCTCCTTTACCGAATGCTGTGTCCAAATCAACGTACCCTTTGACGGCACACCATCGCCAAAAGTACCCTTCAGAAATCCTTCAAACGGTTTCAGCATTGACTCTTCCAGTCCCATCTTCAAGAATGTGGACCAGTAAAGAATGTTCGCGCTGCTTCCCTCGTTAACAGAGACTCTTAAAACAGTGCTGTTGTTGATTTGGAGTTTAATAACCATAGGAAGAGTAACCTCAATTCCACAACAGTTTTTAGCCATCTCCAGATCACCCTTGACAACTCCCACCTTTCCCTTTCCAACTAGAAATTCCACGGTGAGGTCTTCGATGGAGATTACTGCTTTCAAATCCTTAAGAGTAGGTAAGCCAATAACAACATTATAAGCACTAGCAGACTGCGAATCATCAACGATGAAGTACCTTACTTCAATGGTTTTCGCGTTCGGTTTTGTACCAAAAGTTGTGTCTAAATCAATGTATCCTTTGACTGATACACCTTGTCCAAAACCAATGACATTGATCTTGAGATATGCATCACATGGTTTGAGCATTGATTCGGATATTCCAAATTTAGAGAATAAGGACATGTAGAGAATGTCTGCTTGACTTCCTGTGTTGATGGAGACTCTATGAACGTTCCAGTTGGTGGTCCAGTCGTTGATTTTGAGTTTGGTGACAAAGGGAAGAGGAAACTTAGTTCTTGTGAATGTGAAGTCTTTTTCTGGTTTGATTTCGCTATTATCATTCATTCTCGGTCGTTTGTTGGAAAAGGATTTTGACATGTTTTCTTCAGTGAGAGAGAGAGAGGTTTGAATGATGTTGAAGGAATGAGGAGAATGGATTGTAACCGCTACGTTGCTAGCTGGCTGACTGTAGCTAATGTTGCGGGCCGGAGTGGCGTGACTGAGGTTGATGAAGGTTAGCAAACTTTAAACCTATATAGAATTGAGACAAGTTTACAATCCACTAGGTGAGAAAACTCTTTGAAATATTATTGAATGAATTATTAGAATAGTAATCAATAACTGAAGTAATGCTCCTGAAGTGAAGCTTCTGAAGAGTGCTTTTGAAGTGATGCTTCTGAAGAGTGCTTCTGAAGTGAAGCTTCTGAAGACAGATTCTGATGTGCTGATGTCTTCAGAATAACAGTGTAGTAACAAACTTGGTTAGCGTGTTAACCAAGGTAGTTAGTTAGAGGAGTTTGTTACAACATCTAGTTGTATATATACTCACTCATGTGTTGTACATAATATGACAGAGTAGTGAATCAGAAATAAAATTCTTCCTTCATTATTTCTCTCTGTTCAGTTCTTCATTTTTAGTTAGTTTTTCATCTTGCTCAAAACAACTTATTTTCATAAGCACTTTTGCTGCGCATAGAACATAATGATTGTTCTAACAATTGGTATAGAGAGCCTGGTTAAATCTTAGGGAAACACGAGTGAAAAGTGAGGGGAATCATCATTGGGAAACACTGAGTGAGGTGTGTGTATTGATTTCTCTGATTTCTTGAGACTTAGCGAGATGAACACTAACGGTTTTGGATCAAATATCTTGGTTCTTGATGGCAAGAACTGGGAACGATGGAGTGCTTTGATGAGATCTTTGTTTGGCGCGCAAGATGTGAGTGACCTTGTGCGGAATGACTATGAAGATCTTGCTGCAAATGCTACAGAGGTGTAGAAAGCAGCTTTCAAAGAAAACAAGAAGAAAGATTGCAAAGCTCTCTTTTACATTCAACAAAATGTTGATAATCAGCATTTTGAGAAGATATCCAAGGCAACAAGATCCAAGGAAGCATGGGATATTCTGGAGAATTATCATAATGGGGGAGAAAAAGTGAAACAAGTTAAGCTGCAATCATATAAAAGGAAGTATGAAATGATGCAGATGGAAGAAGACCAGAAGGTGAGTGATTACTTCTCCAAGATGACTGAGATTGTGAACTTGATGAAGAATTGTGGTGAAAACATCTCAGATCAGATGATAGTTGAGAAAATCTTGAGATCATTGAGTCAGAAGTTTGATTTCATAGTAGTAGCAATCCAAGAAGCAAAGGATGTGAAAACTATGAAGGTTGAAGAATTACAGAGTTCTCTTGAAGCACATGAATTATTGGTGTTTGACAGAAGTTCTGAGAGATCAGTTCAACAAGCTCTTCAAGTTCAAACAACCAAGAAAGAGGGAAATTTCAAGAACCTCAAGAAAGAGAAGGGTAAAACAAATTGGTCAAATAATGGAAGATCTAAAGCTGAACCTTCTAAAAGAAGATCTGGTAAAGATCAAGAGGGACTTTGATAAAAGTAAGGTTCAGTGCTATAATTGTGAAAAATATGGACACTTTGCTGATGAGTGTTGGTTCAAGAAGGATCAAAAGGCTGAAGAAGCCAATATTGCTCATGAAAGTGACCCTGATCCAATGTTGTTAATGGCTACTACATGTGAAGATAGGATGAAAGGTGAAGAGTGATATCTTGATTCTGGATGTTCTAATCACATGACAGCTCATAGAGAATGGTTAACAAATTTTGATGCTAACAAGAAAACTAGTATCAAGTTAGCTGACAACAGGAAACTTCCATCAGAAGGAAGTGGAAATATAGTGATGAGGAGCAATTCTGGCGGTAAAGTCATAATTGAAGATGTGTTCTATGTTCCAGATATGAAGTGCAATATGATGAGCATAGGTCAATTAATGGAGAAAGGGTTCTCAGTTACAATGGATGGTGAATCATTGAAACTATTTGATACAAAGAAGAATTTGGTGCTAAAATCTACTTTGTCCAAGAATAGAACCTATAGATGCAGCATATCAAGTGAGAAGATGATGTGTATGTCTGCAACTATCAGTGAAGACGCTGAAGCTTTATGGCATTTGAGGTTTGGCTACTTAAATTCTAGAAGTCTTAGTGAATTGAACTCTAAAGATTTAGTGCATGGTTTGCCAAAGCTAAGTGTCAGAAAAACCATATGTGAAATACGTGTGAAGAGCAAGCAGAGTAGGTTGCCATTTGTGTCTGAGGCACCTAAAAGAGCAAGTGAAGCTCTACAAGTCATTCATTCTGATATTTGTGGCCCTTTTGAAGTACCTTCTCTTGGTGGTAG
>Ga0228710_1004466_pt1 | contig 22075 bp, 11 predicted proteins | sample MedpolnodulmetaG_FD_177995 | JGI IMG/M metagenome (GOLD analysis project Ga0228710, IMG submission 177995) | Root nodule microbial communities from Medicago polymorpha collected in Santa Monica, California, United States - pink nodules | ecosystem: Host-associated > Plants > Roots > Nodule...
AGGCCCCCACCGATCACATAATGTCGCGCAGTAGAAAATCCTACTTCTAAAGCAAGTTTCTCCAATTCCTTCCCTGCATCACAGGAGTATTATTAAGTTAGGTGATCAACATGACAAAGTTATAACATCGATAAACATGATCACTTGGTATTTTCCTCTTACTACTATAAAAAACAGAATCAACATGTACCAATTTATGCTTGATCGGATAAATGCCTTCAGTTCAATTGAAAACAAACCTGTTAAATATTCTCTTACTGAACTTTTGAGATATTTGTAGTCTTCTGAATGGCCATAAACAGAGGCTACAGGGACAACAATGTTGTCTAACGTCCACTCCTAGAACGAGAAATGAGGTTAGACCTTCCGCTCACACCAAAGAATCAAAAAGACGAAAGCAAGTTAATTGAAATTATTATTGTAATTTAATATGCATATACATATGTCGAAAATAGATTTTCCTCTAAACTTAAGCAGCGCAAAACATATATGTTGCAAGGGTAAGGGTATACCGTAAATGAAGAAGTTAGTAGGTCATCACTTTTATTAAAGTCAAGGATAGATGCTGTAGAACCTGGAAAGTAAAAGGAAAGCATAGCATGTCTCAAATTTTATATTAACACCAATCAATATATTATTGAGTTGAGATACAACAGCTACCGGGCTTCAGCACACGTAAAATTTCCTGCATGGCTTTGCGCTTATCAACAACATTTCGAAGACCATAGCCCATAGTGATTGCATCAAACCAAGCATCAGAAAATGGCAAGTCAAGAGCATCACCTTCAACCCACCTAGGATGTACAAAATGATTAAAATCCTCCTATTCTATTATCACCGATGGTACTAATGTACAACTTGATCACAAAAGTAGTTTTCACCATAATTACTGTTTTAGCTTTATAACAGAGAACATAAAAAAGAAACGAATGATTAAATGTGTACAACCAATTTTCTCTCTTAAAAATATTTTCAGGCTGTTATCTATTTTCAGGATACTGCAAAAGTTACACATGCTCACTCAATATTATTGAAGCAATTCTTTGAAAGTGATCGTGATGAGGCGACCATTAGTTGCTCCTTTAAGAAATCAAGACCAATCACCTACATCCCGAAAGATTCACAAAACTGTGATTTCATTTGAAAAACTAGAGTAATTATTATGCAAACACAATGTCCATAAACAATGTCCGAAAAGGATTTGTTGTCTTTATCAATACCATGTTAATGCATCTTGAATCTTCGGTTAATTGTAAATATCTTAAATGTGGAATCATTATAATAATTAACAATAAAATGCATTGTCATGGGACCCTCTTAGAATTTGGATTGGGCCTAACTCAACCTTACAAAACCGGTTTGTAAGGTGAAGGCTGCCCAAGCTTTCCGCAATTAGGCGATGGGATCTGATACCATCAGAGAATTTGGGTTGGTCTTAACTCAACCCTACGAAACCTAAAACCAACTTGTAAGGTTGGTCCTATGCAAAAAAAGAAGAGAGAAGAGCTTGCCTTGCCAATGGAGGAAACTTTGTTAGACAAGAGAAAGGATAAATCACCACTTCCACAGCAGACATCCAACACACGGTCACCCTTTTTTGCTCTGTTACAAAATAATCATATTAATTTCATTAGAAGGAAATGATTAAGTTCAAGAAACAGCAAATACTTACTCACACCAAGAAACAGCCATTCGCTTCCAAATCCGGTGCTGACCCAAGCTCAGCAAATCATTCAGCTGCAACATAGATACAATGAAGCGTGTGAAGGAGAAAAGAAAACTAGAGAGACAGAGAGAAGAAGAAGGGCGCACGTTATCATAGACAGGAGCAATACGGTTGAAAAGCGCCTTTCGGTCGTTGGAGCAGCGGACGAAAGGTGGTCGGAATGAAGGATAAGGAGCAACCGCCGGGAACATCTCTGCAACACAACACAAGAGTCACAACTCTCATGTGTCAAATTAAAGTACATGTTTTTCCATTGAGATGTTAGATTTCAACAACCAAAGGGTTGTCAAGCAATAGGTTTACCAAACAATTTTCATCCTGCACGCAAACCGAGGCATGCAAATAAAGCAATACAAAAATGAAAAAGTAGTGGCAGGGTAGAAATATACAGTGTGAGACAACTTATATATTCTATGCTTTGGTTTTGCGTGCATGATGAAAATTGTTTGGTAAACCTACGTACGTGCGTGTATACTTGATAATTTTTTTGGTTTGTTCAAATATCATATCTCTAAGAATAAAGTAATAAAAAAATGAAAAAGTGGTGGTCATGGTTTAATATTATACATTTATAAAATTTAAGTTTTTTTAAACAAAATTTGTTTTTTCTTAAGTGTAAATTTTTTGTTACTTGTATTTGTGGTTTCATAAATAGTTGAAATTTATTAGAAAGAGAGCGTGTGCGAATAAATTAGAAAGTTATGTTGGGAAGCAGGTTATAGAAAGTTTATATGTTTCTCCGACTCTCTTCATATGATACAGTTGATGATGAAGGACATCTCAAGGTTTCATCATTATGCAAATCTATTGAAACTCATTCAGAATTATCTTGTTTGATTTATTTTCTATTCAGCATATCCTTTGTGAAGAAAACTTTTACGTTGATATCCTTGTTAAGTTGAGAGCTAATAGCTCAGGCCATCTTGTTATATTTGATGAGCTTCTTCCCTGTTTATCACATGTTTTACTAGGCAATGTTGTAGGCGTGTCCTTTTCAAGGACTTAGTTTCCTTCTCTCTTTTTCTCCTTTGTTTTTTCTCATGTAACCAAAATGAAAAAGAAAAAAACAACAAAACTCTACTTCTTTAATTTGAGTGTACAATTATAAAACTTACTTAATTTCTTGTTGTTTATGCTTCTTATTTTGTGCCTCTGATGATTGTTCTGTTTTGATACTTTTTTGTTATGCTTTTGATACTGTTTTGGTTATTATGCTCTGATATTTAATGATTATCTTTGATATTTCAATCATGCTCTGATATATTGTTTAGAAATAAGTCATGTTTTTTTTACTTCTCTTTTTATTTTATTCTTTTTGTTGATGACAAAAGGGTGAGTAGGATATAGTACATCTAGACTCTGAGCCCACTAAATTAACATTAAAATTAATTTAGGAGAATTTGCTTCTCATCTCTTAGTCTTTGATTTCATGTGAAATTATTTATAAGTGACGTTTTTAAATTTAAAATAAATTTAATTAACTTGGATAGAACTCATGGGGAGCTTACAAACCTCACCTTAAGAACTATCAGACTCGGGGGAGTGTACAAACCTCAGACCTTAAAGTCTACTTGTTAATTAGATTAACAACAATTGACCATTAATACTAGTGTTTGTCATCATCAAAAAAGGGGAGATTGTTGGAACAAAATGTGTTTAACATTACCACCTTAAATTTTGATGATAACAAGGTATTAAAAAGTCAATTGAATATGTCAATATTTGTTCTAGTGTGCAGGACCATAGACAAAAATATATAAGTCTTAAATCAAAGTATTGGTTCTGGAAGAACAAAACAGAGCAATTGAATTTGCAAAGGAAGGTTATGTTGCAAGATAGAGTCTGAAGACCATCAGAAGTTGACTGCTAGAGTCTGAAGACTAGAACCTACGGTTAGTTAAAGTTTGTTATTTTGAAGACTCATGATTGCAGAAGGAATAGAAGCCTTGAGCAACGACTATTTCAGAGAAATTAGAAGGCATTGGATGCTTATCCACTGAAGAGCGCAGAAAAGGACATAATACAATTGTACAACCACTACTCCACTCTTCTTGTCTGCAATAGTACTGCTACAGTTGTGGCTACACTGGTTGTTCTCTAAACAAGGAATGAATTTCAAATTATTCCCAGGACAATAACCAAATCAAGCAACAGATCATTGGTGATGATCAAGCTTCAACAATGACTTTTTTTGATGTGCTGGCAATCATCAACGTACCTCTCACACCTCTATATAAAGAAGTGAAGACTTGAAGATTGTAAGAGACTTAACAACAATTTACAAGTGTCAAAACTCTGCTGAAATTGTTGCACATCAAAGTTCACTTAATAACTTTCATATATTAGAAATTATAGAGTCTTAATGGTCTTATTTGACTTGTATTTGTGAACACCACTCATTGTATATCAAGTGTTCAACCTCAAATATTTTTTTGTGTAATTTTGTTTGTCTAGAAGTCTCTTGCTTTTGTGCTTGAGCATAGGAAATCTCTTGCTTGTGTGTTTGAGTATTTGGAAGTCTTTTGCTTGTGTGCTTAAGCAGTTGTAATCAGATATTGATTTTAGTGAACTCTTCTTAGAAGTGCAAAGGGGACAGGACTACTTCCGGATTGTGGAAGGAACCTGTATAATTGTTCTGTATCTTTCTCTTCTCTCTTTCTTTACATTATCCGCTGCATTAGACTCTGAACTTTGTTCTTGAATCTGAACTCTATCAGACTCTAAACATTGGACTTAATTTAAAAAGAAGAAAAAGCGAACACTCCTCATTCTTGTGTTTTTCTCAACTTCAAATTTTTCTCTTAAGTTAACTCAATAACAAGAGTAACATCCATAATTTCAGCATTTAGAGTTTTTGAAATACCAATATTAGAAGCAAAGCACCCGAGAAAAGTAGCTTGGTAATCTCTAAAAATACCACCATATAAAAATTCTACACTGTTGAAATACCCTAAAATATCCACAGAAGTATATATAGATAGTGAAATAGGATTTTTATGTCTATACAAAAAAGTTACATTGTTGAGAAAAAAAAATCATTGAATAATGTAATGAGAAAAATGTGGTGATTACGTGGATTTAAAATTACCAACAATAATAATTTTAAATTTTGTAACAAGTGTCATTTATTAGCATGCCAAAAATTCAACAGTGGGGACTGGTGTCTTCAATAAGTTTATTAAGTAAAGTCAAGGATATATAGGTGATCCAACTACACAACCAAAATCTGCCTTCAAACTATGATGAAAAGTGTTCTTTCTAATGTTCAAGGATTGCAAGAAAAAATATAATCAGTGTACTTGGATCATAAATATTGTAAACAATATAATCAACCAAAGAAATTGATTCAGATTGGATCATCCAGATAATGAAAAACCAGTCCCTCTCATATTTTCTCAATGCCTCAAACTACTTCTAATCAAGTTTGTACTACTATCAGAAACTATAATAGCAGAACCAAGAGCAAAGACAGTTATGATAACATGTGGCCATCAAGTAGAGCATAACACAAGCATCTTTGTTCCGAATTTTGTTGCAACTATGGAGAAGATTAGCGAGCAGATGCGCAGTACCGGCTTCGGCACAGCAGTTACAGGGACAGGACCTGATGATAACTATGGCCTAGCACAATGCTACGGAGATCTTTCATTACTTGACTGTGTGTTGTGTTATGAGGAGGCGCGCACGGTTCTTCCTCAGTGCTTCCCTTATAACTCCGGTCGCATATACCTTGATGGTTGCTTCATGAGGTCTGCAAACTATAGTTTTTTTAATGAGTATACAGGAAAAGAAGATAGAGCTGTGTGTGGGAACACAACTAAGACGAGCTCGGGTTTTCAAGCAGCAGCGAAGGAGGCAGTTTTAAGAGCGGTTCGAGATGCACTGAGAAATAAAGGCTATGCCAGAGGGAAAGTAGTTGTATCAGGAACAGCAAATGAATCTGCTTATGTTCTGGCTAATTGTCGGAGAAGTTTGGATGTTAGGTCTTGCAAAGGATGTCTCGAGCATGCGTCATCTTCTATTTTGAAATGTCTGCCCTCGTCAGAAGGACGGGCACTCAACACTGGATGCTTCATGAGGTACTCAGACACCGACTTTCTTAACAAGGAAGTGGAAAATGGGAGTTCAGGAGGTAAATAAATTGTAGTTCTCGGCACTTTTTAGTGGACAAAAAGTTATGCTAGGATGTAGCTTCATGCATTGAGAAAAATTAACAAACCTAGTAGTGGTAAATCTTGAGTATGAATCAAATTTGTTGACTTGTACAGGTAATGTAGTAGTGATAGTCGTTGCAGTAGTTAGTTCTGTGATCGTTGTGATGGTTGCCGTAACTTTTGGAGCTTATATCTGGAAACAGAGATACATTCAAAAGAAAAGAAGAGGTATTAGATTTAATAGCTTTTCTCTATTTGTTGATAATAATAGCAAACCTAGAATATCACACCATTTATATCATCATATAGTAATAAATTATTTTTTCTTTTTTTCTTTCAAAGTGCTACAACTTATCTTGCAAACAAATTGTGGAATCAGTAGCAGTTATAACACAACTACATTAAAAAACTTTACTGATCCAAATGGTCATTCTGGTTGCCAGGATCAAATGATGCAGAAAAGTTAGCAAAGAGTCTAGAGCAAAAAAGCTTGAACTTCTAGTACTCTACATTGGAAAAAGCTACTGGATCTTTTAATGACAATAGCAAACTAGGGCATGGAGGATTCGGAATGGTTTATATAGTATTTCTCTTATCTTAAGACCTATAAATAACCACAAGTTTTACATATCAAGCAGATTAACAGTTTGATTACTGCAGGGAGTTCTACCTGATGGAAGAGAGATTGCTATCAAGAGGTTATATTTCAACAACAGACATAGAGCAGCAGATTTCTACAACGAAGTCGACATAATTAGCGGTGTCGAACATAAGAATCTAGTTAGACTATTAGGATGCAGTTGTTCAGGACCTGAAAGCCTTCTTGTATATGAATTTATGCCTAACAGAAGTCTTGATCGCTTCATTTTTGGTAATTTCTGAACTCATGCAGTCACATAGACAACTAACTCATGCTTGTTTAAGCTATTGCCTATAATAAAACCTCACTTTGACCATTAAGTGATTATTAGTTTAACATAATATGAACTAAATATAACGTTTCTTATGCTTAATGACAGATAAAAACAAGGGCAGAGAACTAAACTGGGAAAAAAGATATGAAATTATTATTGGGACAGCTGAAGGATTAGTTTACCTGCAGGATAACTCCAAAATCAGAATAATTCATAGAGATATAAAAGCCAGCAACATCCTATTGGATTCAAAGCTTCGAGCTAAAATTGCAGATTTTGGTTTGGCCAGGTCCTTTCAAGAAGACAAGAGCCACATAAGCACAGCTATTGCAGGAACTTTGTAAGCATCTTAACACATAATGTGCGTTTTGGTACACAGAAATGTTTTTTGTACAACTAAACTTGGACAAATTTCGTGACAACTTTTTAAGTGGTTAATTATGTTCAGTGGAAAGTTAATAACTATATCAGGTGTTGAAACTCATTAACCACGAATTTGGACGTGGTATTGAACACTTAAAAATTGTAATTAATCACGTCCAAATTTTTGGTTAATGAGTTTTGACACCTCGTATACTCATTAACCATGTTGTGAATATCATTAACAACCTAGTTTGATTGCGTTAACCACTTAGATTGTTGTCTCAAAAATTGTCAAATTTTAGTTGTTCAACTAACACACATTTTGGTAAACAGCAACAGTTTTGAACAATCAAAATAAGAGGCAAAAAACAAACTGCTATCGCAAAAAAAAGAAATAGTGAATTATATCTGAAATAGTAAAGTACTCTATATTCCTGGATCTGCAGGGGGTATATGGCTCCAGAGTATCTAGCTCATGGTCAGTTAACAGAAACGGAAGACGTATATAGTTTCGGAGTATTGCTGCTAGAGATAGTTACTGGAAGACAGAATAACAGGAGCAAAGCATCAGAATATTCACAGTTTAGTTATAGTGGTCAGTTGCAGATTCCTCTGTTGTTTTGTTCTGATTGTCGTTCAACTAAGGAACTCTTTTTCTATCTTTTATCTAACATAAATTCTTGCAACATCAGACATGGAAGCATTTTCAGTCGGGGGCTGCCGAACAGTTGTTCGATCCAAATATAGAGTTGCACAATGACCGCAATAGCAATGTTAAGAATGAGATTTTAAGAGTGATTCACATAGGACTTCTATGCATCCAAGAGGTTGCTTCATTGCGGCCAACTATGTCAAAGGCGTTACAAATGCTAACCAAGAATGAGGAGCATCTTGTTGCTCCCTCTAATCCACATTTCTTAGATGAGAGTACCATGGAACTCCATGACACAAGTGACGACCCATTTTACCTCCTCAAAACAGTTGATTCAGTTGCTACTATGTCAAATAGCTCTTTCTATCCCAGGTGACCATGGAAATTCAGAGAAAATAAAATCAGTGCAGGCATCAAGTCTGCCGTGCCACAAGTAAATTGGCTTGGCTCGGAACTATGACACTGAAGGTTGCTACCATTTCATTTGATCAGTTTCTGTTTCAAATGTTTACTCAGACAAAAGAATATGTTAATTTTTAAAGCAAAATTTCCAATTCAATCATGGGAAGCAAACAATGTAAACTGTATAGCTCCATGATTAACATTTACTGCATAATTTACATTAATCTGATATGTAGCAGCTCATAACTTTTGGAATTTTGAACAATCATGACAGCACCATTATTTGAGAAATATAAAGTCATGAGAACATGACTGGAACATTTCATTGAAACTCTGCCCATAGAATTAATTAACAGCAGGATGTTAGGAAATAAAAGAGCCGCGGTTCGTTTGTTAATAATGCATTTGAATTAACAGCAGTTATATTTTACAGCCTGAACACATTACACACCAGAAAAAATAGGGGAGGTGGGAGTTTATTGGTACACAAAGATGATGACTAAATGTCATCTAATGTTTAGCTACCAAGCACCCCATGAGGCCTCCACCAATCTCATAATGTCGCGCAGTAGAAAATCCTACTTCTAAAGCAAGTTTCTCCAATTCCTTCCCTGCATCACAGGAGTATTATTAAGTTAGGTGATCAACATGACAAAGTTCTAACATTGATAAACATGACCACTTAGTATTTTCCTCCTACAATAAAAAAATGTGTTAAAAACAGAATCAGCATGTACCATTAAAAGCTTGATTGGAAAAATGCCTTCAGTTCAACTGAAAACAAACCTGTTAAAAATTCTCTTATTGAACTTTTGAGATATTTGTAGTCATCTGAAAGGCCATAAACAGAGGCTACAGGGACAACAATATTGTCAATCATCCACTCCTAAAACGAGAAATGGGGTTAGACCGTCCGCTCACACCAAAGAATCAAAAAGACGAAAGCAAGTTAATTGAAATTATTATTGTGATTTAATATTCATATACACATGTCGAAAATAGATTTTCCCCTAAACTTAAGCAACGCAAAACATATATATTGCAAGGGTATACCGTAAATGAAGAAGTTAGTAGCTCATTGCTTTTATTAAAGTCAAGGATAGATGCTGTAGAACCTGGAAAGTAAAAAGTAGCATGTGTCAAATTTTATATAAACACCAATCAATATGTTATTGAGTTGAGATACAACAGCTACCGGGCTTCAGCACACGTAAAATTTCCTGCATGGCTTTACGCTTATCAACAACATTTCGAAGACCATAGCCCATAGTGATTGCATCAAACCAAGCATCAGAAAACGGCAAGTCAAGAGCATCACCTTCAAACCACCTAGGATGTAGAAAATGATCAAGATCTTTCTTTTATCACCAATGATGCTAATGTACAGCTTTATCACAAGAGTACCTTCATTATAATTACTGTTTTATCTTTATAACAGAGAACATGGAAAAGAAATGAATGATTATATGTGTACATAGCAATTTTCTCTCTAAAAAATACTTTCAGGTTGTTGTCTAATTTCAGGATACTGCAAAAGTTACCCATGCTCACTCAATATTATTGAAGCAATTCTTTGAAAGCGATCGTGATGAGGCGACCATCAGTTGCTCCTTTGAGAAATCAAGACCAATCACCTACATCCCAAAAGATTAACAAAACGGTGATGTCATTGCAAAAAATAGAGTAGTTCTTATGCAAACAAAATGTCCATAAACAATGTCCAGAAAGGATTTGTTGTCTTGTTCGATACCATGTTAATGCATCTTGAATAATCGGTTAATTGTTAATTGTTTAAATGCGGAATCATTAAAATAATTAACAATAAAATGCATTGCCAGCTTATAATCACTAAATAGGCCCATATCTCTATGGGCAATGTGGAACTAAACTCACCCTTTCATACCCAAAGCAATGAAGGTGTTGGAGACTGCAATGAAGACAACTCAAAAGCTGCAATTAGGCAGCTATAGATTGGGAACCGATACCGTTAGAGAATGTGGGTTGGTTCTAACTCAACCTAACGAGACCGGAAACCAACTTGTAAGGTGATGGCTGATTAAGCTTTATAAACACTGCATAGGTCATATCTCTAGGGAATGTGGGACTAAATTCAATCCTTCACACCCAATACACCGAGCGTGATGGAGGCTGCAATGAAGGCAACCCAAACACCGGAATTAGGCAGCTAGGGGCGGACCGCAATGAAGGTGGAATTTTCAATAGACCTGATTTTATTCCGCCCTTCACAACACATTAATTATATTTTTACCTCACTATGTCTCTCTAACTATTTTAATCTCAATTCCAACATAATATAGCAAAAATAATTTGCCAAAATATTTTTCAACATAATGCAAAAATAAAATAAAAAAACAGAGAGGGAAGAAGAGCTTGCCTTGCCATTGGAGGCAACTTTGTTAGACAAGAGAAAGGATAAATCACCACTTCCACAGCAGACATCCAATACACGGTCACCCTTTTTTGCTCTGTTACCAAATTATTCAAACACAAAACAATCAAATTAAAATTAATTAATTCCATTAGAATAGAAGGAAATGATTAAGTGAAGAAGCAAAATACGTACCCAGTCCAAGAAACAGCCATTCGCTTCCAAATTCGGTGCTGACCCAAGCTCAGCAAATCATTCAGCTGCAACAAAGATACAATGAAGCGTGTGAAAGAGAAAAAAAAAGCCTAGAGAGAGAAAGAGAGAAGAAGAAAGGCTCACGTTATCATAGACAGGAGCAATGCGGTTGAAAAGCGCCTGTCGGTCGCTGGAGCAGCGAACGGAAGTTGGTCGGAATGAAGGATAAAGAGCAACCGCCGCGAACATCTCTGCAACACAACACAAGAGTCACAACTCTCACGTGTCAAATTAAAGTGCATTTTTTTTATGGATGATGTTAACTTAAGGGCACAAGTAAAGTTAAAGAGAAGAAAAACATAACTTTCCAAACTTTTAAGTTATTGAATGCACAAGTTCAAAGAAAAGTTTTTTATATTTAGTTTCTTAACTTATGCTGCAAGACACAAATTAACATTTCCTTTTGTTTATTTGTACTTATTCGTTTTTAATAATATTAATTAATATTAAGAAAATGTTAACGATGCCCCTCGGACACTCTTTAAGACCCATAAATAGTAAAAATATTTTTAAAAAAACATGTAATCATTGTCTTGGAAATCGAAATATTTGACTTTTATAAAGAATAATTCCTTATTTTAGAATACTTAAAGAGTATCTAGGGGGCACTCGTTACCAAGACCCTTAATATTATACATTTATGAAATTCAAGTTTTTTTTTTTAAAGAAATTGTTTTTTCTTAAGTGTAAATTTAAATTTCTATGAAACAAAATTTTGTTTCTTATATTTGAAGTTTCATAAATAGTTGAAATTTATTAGAAAGAGAAAATATGTGCAAAAAATATTAAAAAGTTATTGATAAATTAAAATAAGAGTATAATAGGAAGAAAAAATTACAAAAATCTATTTCTTTAATTTGAGTGTACAATTATAAAACGATACTTAAAAAATAACGAGTGAGTATAAAATAAAGGAGAATGCTACCCTATAAAAAGTAAATTCATTATTCTTGAGAAAATTCAAAAGACCCTACTAAAAGTAACTTTTACTCTATGAAGTTAGTCTATGTCATCTTTACATTTTGTTTGGTTGCTGATGAAAATATAGAAGAAATAAAAAAAATGAAAATAAGAGATTTTTTTTGACAAAGAATAGATTATTTAGTAGTTTGGCATGAAAGAAATTAAAAATAAATTACGATAGAAAAAAATATGTGTATTTATAAAAAAGTTAGGATCCGTTGACACCAGGTGTAAGTGAAAAGACTTACACCAAATTTCAACCATTAAATTTATTTGATCTTGTGGTTTAAAAAATATCAACAAAAGAAACATTAAGAATACATCACACTCGATCATAAGAATAAAATGATTGTAAGATCTTCTTCTTCCATGATTAACCTTTCCCCATCACACCAATCTGCCATCGACAAAAAAGAACATTTAAGCTCCGAAACATTGGATCCTTTGATAGAGGGATTTTGGAAGATTTTGAGTTAAATTTTTTGTTATTCTATAATAATGTTATATTGTTGGTGTTATCAAAAAGATAAGATTTTTTTGTTATATTTGTTATATTATTGTTGTCATTGAAAATCCCTCAAGGAATTGTTGTCGTTGAAAAAGATAAATATGGTTGTTGAGTTTGTTACACGTAAAAGTCACGAATATATCTATACTTATAATTATAATCTACTAGCAAAATGACAAACACTCACGTGTCCGTCTTTCTGTTCTTTTTACTGCATTAGGGTTTGAAAATTATGGACGGTGATTTTTTTATGAAATTTTTATTTTGATTAAAACTAAAAATATAAATGTTTATTCCTTTCAAGTTATAACAAATCAAACTAACCTTGATTATTTATTTCAATGACATGAACAAAATAGCAAACAAATATAATCTAATTTTTTTTAATGACACCAACAACAATCTTTATTATAGAAAAAGTTATTTAAAGGTATAATTAAGATAATGAAAAAGTAAGTATAAATATACTCATCTAGTTTGTTACACTTTTTAAATGATAAACGAAAAAAACCAGACATATATATATGTATATATATATTAATATCGTGTTTGTTACATTTTTTTTAATATGTAAATTTATTCTTATCTATTTGTTACATGTATTATTTGTATTGAAAATTGAGTGCATTTTTGGAAAGAGAAAATCCAGCCCAAAAAAGTTAAAAGGGGTTATTTTCTTTACATATAGTATAGATATAAAAAAAAATTATATAAAATATTGTTTGTAATTTACACGCAAAATTTCTATAAAATATCGTTGATAATCTACACGTGTTATCATAATAAAAAGAGCGGAAAGACAAATACATGAGTGCTCCTCTTTCCGCTAGTATATATAAAGGTCATTAAAAAATGGTTAGATCTCATATATGAGGAGGAAAACTACACTGATGTAATGTAACATTGGTGCAACACCGCTTAATATCGTTTTACTTTATAGATATTTTTTAAATTTGATCATTATATTGTAAGATTATATCATATATCATTTATATAAAAATTTACACATTTAAAAATCATTTGACATGTTATTAAAACTCATCAAGATTAAAGGCTTATGCGTTTTTATTGAAGACCGGTAATCTTGATAAATCTCAATAACATATCAAATGACTTAAATTTATGTAAAATTTTATATGAATAATTTATATGATATAAACTTACGATACATACATACAGCTGTCGGATTTAAAATATATATATTGAATAAAACGATAATAGCGTTGTAACATGTAATTTGATGCTCCTATATAATTCTTAATTCATTAGTGGGCTAACATAGCCAACCATAGCTTATTATGTGTCCATCTGTTTAACCAATTAACCCTATGTTGGACAAACGCCTTGTCGGTCAAGTTCGTTATGAACCATATCTTGATAAGGCACTATCAAAATTTAAACTTTACATGAACCCTTTTTCAAGTATTTTTGTGAGCATCCAAGTGAAAAAGCATCATATAGAACAAAGCTTTCTAAAGCACCAAATTAGATAGGTATTTCAATTCTTGGGAAGTTTAACATATTAAATTTATCTGGGCTTTTAGGTTTGACTTCTGATCATGATAAGTTTATTTAGTTAAATACTAAAACTGCACTTTCAGGTGCTGTGGTCTATGAATCTTGCTTTTGCTGCTAATCTCTTTTAATAAATTTTGATGTCTTTTAGTTAGAAAGATTGTGACAACGAATGATCTTTGACCACTAATTGGGGTATTGAAATAAACATGTGTCTTTTGTTTTGATAAGTATGATAATGGTTAGACTCGTATATATCTTAAGTGTGAAAAAGTGGAAAAAAATTAATTATTTAATTCAATCTTCTACATATCAGCGTTCTTACAACTACCAACTAAATTGTACTTACACAGAATACAATCCTATGTTTTATTAAACTATAAAAAGGTATATAATTTTCTCTCAAGAAAAAAAGGTATATAATTTGTTAATAATTTATCTTGTTTAGTTCAATAAAAGGTGCATTGCTTCTCTTTTTTCGTTTTCTTTTTTAAAAAGGTGCATTGCATGTGAAGAAATAGGGATCATGCTGATCACCATTCAATCAAGTTTCATCGGCAATTATGCATTCAATACAGTATTCCTAAAAAAGATACATAAACAATTGCAAAACTATGTTTTTCCTCAAAAAAAAAAGTTGCAAAACTATGTTTAAATGTTTTGAACAATTTATAAAATGACCAGTCAAAAAAATTAGAAAATGGAGAACTCTTATTTATCCATGAGAAAAAGTTGCGTAAAAACCCTAATGCTCTTGATCAGCAGTTTATTCTGGTAGAAATATAAAAGAAACAAAATATAGAAAGCTATTTTAAGCAAAAATTATATTGCAAAAGCATCATATAGAAGCAAAGACATATGATCAAGCCTACTTCCGGTCAAATCAAGGTCAAACTTCTTTTAAAATATATCAAGTTAATTCAGGATTTTCCAAAACAATTTGGCTAAAATGATCAAAAGAAAAAATTATAGGCTGACCATGCCGACATATTTAAGTAAATATGAATTATTTTTTTATAACTAATTTTATTGTATTAGATTTTGTACTCTGTTGAACGTTTTCATCTTTTTTTATGTAACACATTTTCATTAGTTTGAGCATATTAGCTTACATTAATTTTTTACATATTTAAATGATTTATTATAAAACATTATTGAAATAGGTTGTCATATAAATGCATACTCTCTAATTAATATCATGTTAAATCTCAAAATCAAATTTAATCTAATTGACTTTTTTACTAGCTTGTTAGTCTATATAAATATGTGTTAAATTATTTATTATTTATTTAAAAACATTAATATGAAATATACATTAAATAGACTTACATGTCATGTCAAAATAGGCTTTCAAAAAAGGTCTGACTCATGCTTGAAAATAAATTTATGGCACGTAAAATATCAGACTGAGCCTTCATTTTTTTTACGAGGGAGACTTAATTCTTACAAAGTCTTGCTCTATTTCCTCCTTGGTTGCAACTTGCAACTTGTTATCTAGTTATTTAATCAATCCTAAAAGATAATAGAGCTAAAGGAGAATAAATTTAAACGTGTGAGCACTTAGCAGAAAGAAAAAGAAAAGTATTCTAATAGTTTAAATTAGTCTCCGGGGTACTAGTTAAACAACTAAAAATAGAAAGAAAAAAGAAAATTAACATTAAAAACAACACTTTTTCAAGTTTCGAAAAGTAACATACACAATTTCCAAAAAAATATTTCTTTTTATAATTTCTTAACTAGTGTCCCGCTTCCTTTAAATTAATCCTCTTCTTTTAGAGTTTAAAGTGCTTATAAACGAAATCACGATTCAAAACTTTGTCTAATCTTTTGAATAAAAAAAAAAATCTAGTGATAAATTGGGAAAATCTTTTTGTTTTATTTTTCCATTTCCATAACATAGTAATTAAAATTCTCAATAAAGAATTCTTAGGGAATATAAAAATATAGCATTGTATTATTGGATGATGGGTATTAACCCAACTAAATTTCTTGAGTACAATTTGTTCATGTTCACTGTTCTCAATTTTCATAAAAGATTGTCTTTAATGGCCAAAGTCAAAATATGATTTGAAAATTCTGAAATCAAAATCAAACACTTTAGTTAACATTGAGTTGGATTCTCCAATCTTGAGGATAGTTATTTAAAAATGGGATCCACGCTCTCTATATAAAGATCCCATTTCACTTGCGAAATAACAAAAGTCAATAAAGTACTTCCATTTGTGTCCTAAGCTCTTAATTTTCTCACTTCTCAAGCCAACTCCATTTCCTTGCTTGTATCTCCTCACAACCAAATTTTTTGCAATTTTCCTTGGAGTACAAATTAAACCCCTCAAGGCTTGCATAGGCAAGTAAGACAAATTAAATAAACTAGAAGTATCCACGTCTTCATTGAGGGAGAACCAACAAACAATCTCAATGAAATTTAACAATCAAAGTTGCGTGTGAGCGAAAGATCCAACATATTTTGGTCTCTTACCAGGTATGTATTCTATTTTATATCTTATATAATACATAAAGTTTTATGGTGAGGATTAATCTAATGCAAAGCTATTTTTGTTGGTATGGATTGTGCTTATAATGCCTACTAAGTTCATATAGCACGTGTATAAAATTTTTATATAATGTATTTTTTAAGAGTATATTATCCCCTCCTCTACTTTTAAAGTGGATTTTTTTATATAGTGATTTTTTGATATTACAACTTACTCCACTTATGTTTTAAAATGTACACAATTCTCCCATTAAATTGTTAAATTATATATGTTGATATGAATTTATATTTTTTTCATTAACTTTTGTTTGACCTTGTTGAACAATTTTTTATCATACCAAAATGACCTTTTTGTCAAATTGTTTTTCACTGTCGTATCCTCCATCTTTCACTTTAAATTGTCGAGAGTTCATCCTGTCAACCATCGTCGTGTTTGATGTTAATATATTCTCTTAATTTTTAACAAGTTATATTGAAAAGGTGCACTTTGTTGTTGTGTTTGTGTTGGAGCTTTGAAATGATGAGTGGATTGTACGAAGACCTACTTTGAAACTTGGAAAACAAGAGCAATGGATTATTGCTCCTTTGATGGCCAAGAAAATCGATAGATGCATTCGATAAAAAAAACAATCACTTTAGTAAAATAAAAAATTGTTTAACTTGTTAAAAGAAAGTTAACGGAATAATACAAATCCCGATCAAAATATATAATTTAGCATCTTTAAAGGAAGAGTTGTGTATGTTTTGAAACATGAAAGGAAGAGGTTGTAATATCATTATCTTTGAAGGGAGAAAAGAATTATTTACTCATTATTTTGATTATTTGTATAGTTGATATTGGACCATGTGTATAAATTGTTTATAAATTCCATAAATTATGGATATATATATATTATGAGCTTTCAGAAGAGTAAGATAAAAGATAAAACTAATTGACTGGATGGTTGATATTTTTTTAATCAATGTACAAGTAGTGAATATACTTGAATTAAAGGTTAAATAAGTTTTTGGTCCTTATAAAATTTTCAATTTTCAAGTTTTGGTGCCTTTGAAAAATTTTATTAATTTTTGGTCCTTCAAAAAAAAAATTCACCACTTATGGTCTTTATTTTTAAGTCAACCCATGAGTATGTATCATATTTTGTAATGAATTTGTATAAAAATGTTTATAATATTATAACAATCTCTCTTACAAAATATAGAATTGGTGAACAACATAAGAATTTTCAAAACTTAAAAATTCATATCTAATCCATCCTTTTTCAAAACAATTTAAAATTTTGCAAGAGAGATTTTCATAATGTACTAAACATGACTAAAAAACATTCAAAATTTCAAAGGCTACACATAAGTTTACTTTAATTTAGAGATCAAGAGTCGTGATGAAATTTTTTTAAGGGGCCAAAAATTTATGAACAATTTTAGAGAAAGTAAAACTTAAAATTTGAAAATTTTATAAGGACCAAAACTTATTCACCTCTTAAACTAATTAAGGTTGAAGCACTTGTATATCACCAGGGTTCCATCCATGATTTGTTAAAAAATATGAGACGGAATTGGACAACTTTTTTGTATTCTACTTGATTTAGAAACTAGTCATATGACAAAATAAAATAGGTATGAAGTGTCTGAACAATGAATTTTGTCTCTCACTAAAGCCTAAGAGAACTTCTTAACTAGAGCACAAATCATTACCAAAAGGCTCATGACTGTAGGGGGTCAAAACAATTATATCGGGGTGTATAACGAATGCACCAAAAGGGCCCAAAACTTAGCAGTACCAAAGCTTCAACCCAGCAGCCTCTAAACCATTTTTTCATCAAAAGGGGGGTATATATAGCCACTCACAGTTTTTTTTTCTTTTTGTGGTGGTTGGGGTTCGAACCCCGGACCTTGCATATATTATGCATTGTTCATACCAATTGAGTTAAGCTCACGAGGACAACCACTCACAGCTTTAGCAAACTTAAACACAACACAATAGAAACTGAGAAACAAATTTTTTGCAGAAACACTAACATAAAATCGGCAAAATACATCAAGGGTACCAAATCCTTCCCCTCCTATCTTGGTGATGATGGGCCAAATGTATCTAATATTGAAATTTCTCATTTTGATATATATGATCCAAGAAATTGGAAGAATTTTGATAACATGTCGAGGGATATTCTAGTTGAAAAGAGGCTTACTAGAAAAATGAATCTTAATTTTCCCAATGACAAATATTTTAGCCATTTCTCATATGCCAACTATTCAAGAAAATTAAGCACCGATGAGATTAGTGATTGAAAATGGCTATTATCTTGACAACCGTCATAACTAATGTTTGTGTCATTCATCGTTTATCATAAGAAAAAAAAATTATAATGTATTATTTAATGAACTCTTTTCTTATACTATGCATAAGACTCGTAAAATGTTTGGACCGACCCTCATGGACTCACGTCCCATATACAAATCATAATAATTTTTACAATAAATTGTTGAATTTATTCTGTTAGCGCGCCATAACATTAAATACAAAATAATCTGAATTGGTGGTGGTGGTCGTGGTGGATGCACTTTGTTGGAATTTTCATGAAAGATGAATGGAATTAGTGTGTGATTCATTTGTCAGGGAAAAAATTTATTGATGTTAGTGAGACTTCAAGGAGATGTTCTCGTGAAAAATTATTGTACGAAAATCGATCCCTTAATTAAATCAAATCTTCCTAGCAGATGAAAGTAACCCTCCTCAACAATGTCGATGTAAAAAAAGTGCAAAAAAATATGAAAGTGATTATTTTTCTGAAAAGATCTTAACCATATGTTAATCATAATTTATGTTTAGTTTGTTTGGTGTCAACGGATCTGACTTTAGTAAAAGTATATATAATTAAAATAGATTAAACACTTTATACTTAATAAATTTTAATGAACTTCCAAGTTTAAACGTTCTTATGATATGTGTCTCTTAAAGACCAAAGCTTTCTAACATAAGTTGAAAATAACTTCCCACCTTTAATTTTTAAAAACTTCTTAAGATTTAACTTCGTTAAGCACCTATAAACTCAAAGACGTTTTGCATTTATCAAATAAAAATTTCATCGTGTAACTAAAACCAAATCTATATTAAGATTATGGTTTTGTAACGATTGCATATCATATTTTTTAAAATTAATTTGATGCAAATTGAAACAGACAAACAACATAGAATCGTATATAATAGTTCTGCTTGTTGTTTAATTAGTGAATATATTAGTGAACTTGTGAGTTGATTCTGATCGTCAGCAGCATCATATCGACCACAACATTAGAAGGAATAATTTATAACGTATGGGTACATTCTTTTTTTGCTAAGAAAATTTTAATAACATGAGTATATAAAGGGTACATCCAAACCCATCAAAATCGAAATACAACACATTAATTTTTGCAACATTCCCTTCAAAGACCACCTTATTCCTTGTTGTCCTAGGAGTCCATATCACTGATATGGCTGCATTCCTCCGCGGCTTCCAAAATAAACACACAAGGAATTACCTCACAATTAGCTATAATACACCTTCGTTTTAAGGCCTTCGTCGAAGCAATTATGCCCTACAGAACTCGCCATCTATGAATGATGAATTTCGATGGAACCAATGAATTCCACAACTATTTATAGGCTTTCTCGTTTCTCCAACTTTGTCGACAACGAATTTTGTGCACACTAAGTAAGACACTAGTGTAAATGGGTAATATTAGACTTCAAAAAAGTGTAAATGTTTACTCTTACTATTTTTAGTAAATTTTAAAAATAGTGCCTCTATTTTCCTTTCTTTATTATAAATTCTACTATTATTTTACTAAACATTGCAAGAGTCTATCTTCATAAAAAAAAATTGGATGTTCATATCAAAATGCTTAATGTTATATATGTCTTTGGCTATTGCCAAATAAAATTTAAATATGCACCGATGCATAGGATCATCATGCTCACTCACTTCCCTTACGTGAAGTGCAGGTGAAAAGAGACAGAAATTCACGGTATTTTGCCTAGATAGGTCTTAGTTGTTTTCAAGTCTTTATCAAATAGATCTATTTTTCCCATATTCTTGCAGTCTGCCACAAATCTAAACAATCTTCAGATATCAAGATCCTATTCAACTTACTCCTGGTTAAATTAGTATCCTCTCTATTTAAGTTCATCTCTATTTTTTTTTCTTCATTTGGAGAGATAAAGATACAAAAGTTTGAAAATAAAAAATTAATGATGGTGAAACCCACTATTAATTACCAGATAGCCAAGAGCTATTGTTGGTTGTCTTCCTCTAGCCCCATAATATTCTGAATTATACCAAATGTTTTGAATTATACCTAAGAAGCAAGATAAAATTATATGATACATATCTTGGAAGTTCCCATACTCTTGAAGTCTGCCACAAATCTAAACAGTCTTCAGATATCAAGATTCTATCCAACCTACTCCTAGTTAAATTAGGATCCTCTCCATTAAAGTTCATCTCTATTTTTTTTTTCCATTTGGAGAGATAAAGATACAAAAGTTTCAAACAAAAAAATTAAAAAATTAATGATGGTGAAACCCACTATTAATGTTCTTGCCTTGAATAATGCCTCTTTGCTCTTCTGATACAATACCTGTCAATATCTTGGCTAATCTATCAACAATGATCTTGGATATAATCTTAAACTTGAAGTTAGCCATAACAATTGGCCTATACTGATATCTAGTGTCTGCATTTGGAGATTTTGGAATAAGGATCAGGGTGTTTGCATTGAAATTTGGAAGTAGCCAACTCTTTGTAAATAACTCTAGAACTGCATTAGTGACATCAGTGGAGACAATGTCCCAATAGGTTTGGTAGAAGAAAGCACCAAACCGATCAGGACCAGGAGCCCCCTCTTTGTTAAGATCAAAAACTGCATTTTTAATCTCCAAATGGGAAGGTGTTGTTGTAAGCATTGCATTGATATTGTCAATCACAAGATTTGGTATTGCTTCCTCTACAAGTAATGGATCCTGTAAAACAACAGAGTTAGCACAAAATAAATTTTTATAATACTAAACAATATGATTTGATATTTCTTACTGATTGGTTGTCACTTGATCATGAATTCTGAAAGAGGATATGAGTTTGAGGGCCCCTTCCAAATCACATTGAGCTTTCTTCTCTTGACACATTAGGGAGTCTGTATGACCATCTTGTTGGATGATAGCCTGGATATCAACCACCTTCTGTTATGCATCTTTCACCAAGCTATGCACATTACTAAAACAATCTTTGTTCCAAACCTTCAAATTGTTCTTCAAAATCATTAACTTCTTATTGAGCACAAACATAAGGCATCCAGTAATAATAGTATTCCAACTATTAGCTATAAGATTTCTGCAATCATCATTCAAGGACCACATTTTCATGTGAGCTAAATCTACATTCAGTGTACTAAAATTCAAACAGTAATGGAAAATGATCAGATCTCAGTTTTGTTAATGTGGAGCAAGACATTGCTGTATAGCTGTCAAAGCGGGCGGCTCGGCCCGTTTAGACCCGGCTCTAACGGGCTTCGGGCTTTATCGGGCCGGGCCAAAAAGCCCGGTTGAAAAACGGGCTTAAAATATGCTACCCGAGCCCGACCCTATACGGGCCGCGGGCTAAACGGGCCGGCCCGTATTAAAAATTACATTTTTTTAATAAAAAAAGTACTATAAAATACTCCTATAAATTTTTTTATAAATAATATTTTTAATATGTTTAAA
>Ga0228710_1004469_pt1 | contig 22074 bp, 9 predicted proteins | sample MedpolnodulmetaG_FD_177995 | JGI IMG/M metagenome (GOLD analysis project Ga0228710, IMG submission 177995) | Root nodule microbial communities from Medicago polymorpha collected in Santa Monica, California, United States - pink nodules | ecosystem: Host-associated > Plants > Roots > Nodule...
TAAATTTTAATTTCAAAAAAAAAAAACATAATGACCAATTTAATATTAAAAAAACAATAAAAAATAAATTATTTCCACCAAAATGAAGAAGAAACAAAACAATTAACAATCTAAAGTATAGAAAGAGAATAAACTTACACTTAACAGATTCAGAAAACAATCCCAAAAAATTTGATGGCGATTATTGAAATATTGTGATTACCCTTTGATGATTTGAATCATGAACAACCTATTGATCAATGGTGGTTCAGAATTAAATTTTGGTGGAGGCTTTAATCAAAGTTTTGAAGTTTCTGGAGAATTTGGGTACCAGAAAAAACCCCCCAGAAACCTGTTTCAGTGACACGCATTAAATAAGTTATTCTTCTTATAATCTTCGATTACTCCGTTGATGCAACACGTGAATTTTGTGGATAATGTATCCTAGATAGGACTTTTTGGTCTTTTTGATGTGTTTGTGGGGTATGAAAAGGACAGACGTTAACACCGACCACCTCGTATCAACGACTGAAAATAATTATGAAAGTAATCAAAATATGATGAGGTTTTGTTAGAATGACGAGAATGTCCTTCAATGCCTAATTATGTTCAGCCAACAAAAAAAAATTAAATTTAAGGGAAGAAAAAATGTTTTTTCGTCCCGGTTTTGTTCCGAAGGTTTATTCTCTTTCTCCTCCCGAATATTATTTGTATCTTTTTTTAGGAGAACGTAGACTATTATTTGTATCTTTGTATTTTTGGTTTTTACAGATAGATTTAGTTTGTATATCTACCTGCCTTAAAAACACTAGAGTTTAACGATAGTAGGTTTATGATCCGAAACCAGTGTTTTAAAATTCGGACCGACCCGACCGGTTGGCCCGCGAATCGGAAGATGCAGCAGTTCGGGTAGGTTACACGACTGGATATGCAATTAACCCGCTGAAATCCGGTGTGACCCGACTTAGTCAGTGGGTGGACCGTTGAACCAGTTTAGCCAACCCGACCCATTTTTTCATTTATTTCTTATTTTTTTTAAATAAAAAGGCACGACATATATAAAGACAAAAATCCTTGTAACACATATTCTCAACTCAAATGTCATTTTCAACCGTTGTTCTCCTCTCCCATCTCAACCGATGAAGATGATGAATATGGATATCAACACTATGACAATTTGACTCCATGGGCATAAATAGTTTATTGATTAGTGAATTGTTATAACTTATTTGAGTTTCTGTTTTTTGTTGACTATGTAACTTACTTCGGTTTGTAAGTCTGTTATATTTTGATTTCCAACAATGTTTAGAACATACTATGTTTTAAAGATGGAATCTGAATTAAAACTTATTTCTGAGGTTTTTTATGCAGTACTATTGTTTAACGTATGAGCTAATTTGAATTTAGATTGAAATTAGCTTGAATTGTGATGCAGTTAAGAAATAAACTTGCAGATTTGCAGTTGTGAATATAATTTTTTTAATGTACGAACTTTAAAAAAATTTGGTCATAAATATTTTTATATAGATCGGATCAATAGTCATGTGGTCCGATCAGTGACCTAATGCCTTAACCGGGTCGATCAACGGTCCGGGTTTAAGACATTGTCCAAAACAATTGTACATATACAACTAATCAAAACATTTATAATTATTACATCTATTTTAAATATTTTGATTAATTATATATGTAAAATTGTTTTGAACTATCAACACCATTCTCAAACTCCTTTCAAGAAAAAAAAACCACCATTATCAAACTCAAAATATTGTACTGCTATAAATTAATTTTTTTCTAAAGAGTACAAAAATTGTTTTTTTATAAAGAGTACAAAAATTGTTGCAAAGTGAGAAACCGTGGTTTTGAATTTGTGTCCCTACATGTAACCAAGAAAAAAATATTGTGTCCCTACATATTTAATGTCTTCACAGTTTTTTACTACTAATATTTAATGAATTTCAATTTTTCCTTTCAAACGAAAAAGTATTTCCATTTTTTTTAATAATGTATTTTTATTATTTTCATCGTGTGGTTTAATGGTTAAAAATTCATTTTTTTTAAGACGAATTAATAGAGTGTCTGATATTTGAACTTCGGCTTTTGCATATATTACTCAATGTCCCTAATAGTAACTAAGTTAAACTTACGGGATTTTAAGGTAATATAATGATTGACAGAACAACATAACACAAATATTAATGGCATTGGACAATTTTTTGTAGATAAAAGATTATTTTGTTATTTTAGACAACTTGTATTTTAGACAAAAAAAAATTGTGTTATGGTTTAGTGATGGATAAGAATTCCATACTTTTGACATGTTCTTTCCCCTCAATTTGTCATGTCCCTCAAACAATTTTACAATTACATATAGTACAATTAATGTTGTTTTCACCCTTATTTTTTAATAAATCAAACAAACATAAAGAAAAATATATAACTTATGACTTTAAAATAGAGGTTGAGATTAAATTAAGTATTTTATTGAACATATTATATGTAATAACTTAAAAATTTATCTTTTCAACATAAAATTGTCTTTTAATTCTTTTTTTCATTCTTGACTTGTGTCATAAGCATGACTCGTATAATAAAGTAGCAATGTGTTATGATTTGATCGAATTTATGTCTGACATAATTTACATAATCAATATATGAAAAAAAAAATTGTGTCTTAATTGATCAATAATCGCTCGAAGAGCACGAGTAATCGATATTTCAATTAAAGACGAAAAAAATATTATCGGACCAATCTCAAAACAATATTGCAATTATCATCATCATCATCATCATCATTTCTATCTTATTTTTTTGTCAAGTAATAGATAATATAGTAGTTGGGTTTACGCATTTTAAATATAGAAAAGTTGAATATTCGAAGTTCGAATCTTACCTGTATATTATTGTATTTGCAGTTGTCAACTGGTTCACGATTGTTTTGCCGTCTTTAGATTTTATTATGAATTTTAAAATTCATTAAGAGAATTTGTTATTAATTTTATTTTTTGAGGTGATGCATTAGGAGTGTTGTGTTCACATGGAAAGAAAAAGTAGGTGAGAAAACTGATTGAACAATTTTGTGAAATTGTGACCCACCTGAAATAACGGTAGACAATTTCATGGTTTTCTTCTATAAATTTCTCGACATTGTGCACCCTTGACCCTTGTGAACTTAAAGAGGTGATTTTTTTCTTTTTTTTAAAAAATAAACCTCATTTTTTTTTGTTGACGATGGGAGAGCATATTGTGTATGGGGTTGACTCTTGGTTCGATGGAGAATACTTACAACTTAAATATAGGTGTCTTTTTTATGTGTTGATGTGGATGTTACTGTAGCATAGATGATGCAAGGTTGGGGGTGTATGGGTCGGGGTGACCGTTAACAAGACGTCTCTTTGTTTGGGAGGAGGAGCAGTCGGGTGAATCTGTTTTTTTGTTAGATAACATTTTTCGCAATAGAGAAATGCTAGCAACACTCACTTTTGGAGACTCTCTCTGGCACTCACTCCTATTGGATGAAATTAATGTATGTCCCACTACTTTGTGTGAGTTCTGTTTCCAATGTGCAGACCCACAATGATTTAAACCAATAAGAAAACGAGTATTAGAGGGAATGTTCAAAAGAAAGTATTGTTAGCACTCCTCTTTGCAAGAAAAGTTTGTGGATAGATGGGTTTGGTTGCCCAACTCTTTAGACGGTTACATTATGAAATCATATGGAACAAAATAGTGTCTTTAAAAGTGTCGCTTTTTGCATGGAAAGTTTTAACAAACGGATTCCAATGAAAGATAATTTTTTCACCGTGGTGTGGTGCTTCTAGAGGGTACAGTTTGCTATGAAGATTGCGAGATGGATGAATCGATTAATTATGTTTCTTAGGGTGCAGTTTTTCCGGCAACATTTGGCAATCCATTCGTCGGTGGTTAGGTACTTCAACCATTTGCCTGGCTGATGCTTTGGAGCATGCAATTCAATTTCAGGATTAAGGTATTTTTAGGAAAGAAATTTGTTTTAAACTTCAAGTAATTTGGTATACTATTATTTGGTTTGTTTGAAATGAACGCAATGTAAAAAAAAATTGTATTAATGAGTTAACACTCGAAAAATTATTTAAGCACATAAAACTTCATTCTTAATCATGGTTGATGTCGCATAACTCTCGTTAATTCAACAACTTTCATGTGTGATGGTCTCACATGTTGATTTGACTTAGGTATACTACTTTGCATTGTTTAGTTTTATCCATTTTGTCTAGCTCTTTAGCGAGACTTGGTTTGTATTCTCTTTTTGTTCCCTAAACGACACTCCTTGTTTTACAAGGGGAGGTTTAATCTATAATATCTTTCACCTTCTTCATAAAATAAAACTATTATCTATAGAATATTTCACTTCTATAATAAAACTTTAGGTATCTCATAAGATGAGAATAGTAAAAGTCAAACTACAAATATTGACAACTTAACCTAGGTGCCAATTAGTTTGGACCCATTGAGGTATTGGTTCATCATGGACCATTTCTTTCTACCATCAGATTGACAATCTCACAAAATCTTATCATGGTCCATCAACATCAGATCTAATTCTACAACTCTCTCTCTCATTGCACTCTCTTCTTCCTTTGTCCATGTTGAAATTCCATTCATAGCTGAAGTTGAATTTGTTTCTCTCATTACTGATCTTTTGGCCATTGATTCATAATGTATTGATGAAGCTTACTAACTTTCTATTATACTTTAACAATTTTCTAAATCGCACCCATTTTACTCTCTGTAAAAAACCGAACCCACATAGCAAAATTTAAAAGCTAGCTTTATCCATAAAAATAAATTTGTAATGGGTTCAGAAACAATCTTTCTTCATTTGCATGTAAAAATAAATCTTTAATTATTTTATACATCTGATTTGTTCTGGTTCACTAAAACATCTTTTTTTTATAAAAAAAAAAACATTTGACTTTTTGCCATTAAAAAAAACATTTGACTTTACGATTATTTCATTATTTGGACTCATTGTTTTGCTATCAACGTTTTTATAAGTTTTCATTTTTTTTAGTAATTACAATTGTAAGTTTACATAATGTTTAGCTTAATCAAGAAAATGTTAATTCAAAATGACAAAATTGCAGCAAATCAGTGAGATCCATAAGATGGATGATCCAAGGTACCAAAATTATTCATGACAGGAAATTGTAACATTTTTGTAAAAAAAAAATTACATTTGGATTTAGCTTTTGTTAACGATGAACCAGAAGAAAGATTGTTGTTGTAATCCATAGTTGGAAAAGAGAGAAGAGAGAAGGTACAATGAAAGGGATAAAGTTGAGGTTAGATTTGGTATGGGTGGAACACAATAAGATCTAGTTGGGAATTTAATCAAACGGTTCAAAAAATTGGTTCATGATGAACCAATATTTTGAAGGGTTCATTTTATATAAAACCCTTAACCTATGTTAGTTCCAAGCGAGGCTAGTTGGGAATTTAATCAAACGGTTCAAAAAATTGGTTCATGATGAACCAATATTTTGAAGGGTTCATTTTATACAGAACCCTTAACCTATGTAGATTTGGTATGGGTGGAACATAATAAGATCTAGTTGGGAATTTAATCAAACGGTTCAAAAAATTGGTTCATGATGAACCAATATTTTGAAGGGTTCATTTTATACAGAACCCTTAACCTATGTTAGTTCCAAGCGAGGCTAGACTTTTTTTTTTTAACAAAGAAAACTAAAGTTTTTTAAAAATTTATTTAGTTAAAAATGTCATAACACGAGTCATAAAAAAACGATATATTCCTATTAAATTTACTTACTTCATTAAATATAAATAATATATGTGCTACTATTACTATATTAAATTTTATACTTTAGATTAAATAACAAAATTTTTAACTGTTTCAGTTATCTAAACTTATTAATCCACATTAATTTCTGTATAATTAAATGTATTATTGTAAACTAGGATTAAAATACGATATCGTATATAATCAGATAATCTAAAATATCATGTTAAATATTAAAAAAGGTGTGTCTTCGTAAGCATAGCTCAGTTGGTCAGAACATAGTAATATGCAGGGGTTGGGTTGAAATTCGAATTTTCCCACTTATTTACTCTAAGGAGTGAAAAGTGTGGCTAATATGCTACTTGACCAAAAAGAAATATCAAAACGGGATTAAATATCATTGGTTTATTTGTTTGTTAGTATACTTAAACATTTACACCGATATGAATTTCTAATTATCGCTCGACCCATAATCCATATGGACAATAAGGCCCGTATATGATAAACTTGTTGCCTAGCCAACCACACCCTACTTGTACCGAAGTCTCAAATAACACTTGTTGCCTAGCCAATCAGGATTTAATGACAACGAGGTGAATGGTGTGGGCGATTATCCAAGCGAGGGATTTGGTCCACCACCTAAGCCTTAACATGGATCTAACAATGCATGTATATACATATAGGAGGATACTACATACTCGCTTGCAAATTCTAGTATGAACACTTGGCACCATATGTGGTAAAAGAGGAAAATAGTCTCGTTAATTTGTCATCATATGAGATAAGACGAGACAATCTGCAGCTAGTGTCGAACAACAAGAAGGATTTACGAGAATCCAAACATCGAGTAACTTATCACCCAGACAAAAGCAAGTGTCTAGAGAAGATGAACTACAAATCGATGTCACTAAGGCTCTGATCATACATTCTCTCAACACCATCTAGATTCGGAAAAAAGGAAATACAACCTCTAGTTTAGTCAGCTACAAACATATTTTTTGCGTTTTCCTCTAACCCCTAATATCACCCTCTAGATCAAAGATCAAAAGGGAACAATCCCCCATGAAGACAGTCCTATGGTGATTGAGGTTCAAATATTTAACCTGGACTTGTTTGAACGTTTGCAAATAACCCTCGATCAACTTCAATTCTTTAGAGCAACCCTGATTGGATTATCCGCGAAGCAAGCACATCTGAGTTTAGTAAAATGAATAGTATTAAAAGTTGGTGTGTTTAGTAAAATGGGTAGTATTAAAAGTAATTCCCAAAGATAGTAGTATTAAGCTTCCCAACATACATTGGGCTACAAGACCATAGCGCAACGCCCACAAAACGTCAACTGAACGACGTCGTTCATTTCACATCTGAATCATCTATAGCACTGAATTTTGCTACCTTCAACAATACGCCAACAACATACATAGAGAAGAAGAAAACACAAATCTCACTCAAATCGCTTCTTCTTTCCAAAAATGGCTAAAACGGCGATCACCACCGTCGTTTCACTCATCACAATTCTCATCCTCACAACAATCCCCCAATCAACGGCTGAGATCAAATCCCTCACAATAACCTCCGATACCCGACCCATGATCCTCTTAGAGAAATTCGGGTTCACCCACACCGGCCACATCCAGATCGCCGTTTCCTCCGTCTCCGTCGCCGTCGCCGCAACACAACCCGATCCATCTCGTCTCGGATTCTTCCTCTTAAGCGAAGAATCGCTTCTTCAAGTACTCATCGAGATCCAACAAAACCCTAGCTTCTGCGTTCTCGATTCACATTACATCACGCATTTATTCACTTTCCGTGATCTTTCACCGCCTCCAACTGCGGCGTTTAACCGTTCTTACCCTGTAACTTCTCCGAATGAGTTCAGTCTCTTCTTCGCTAACTGCGCACCAGAAACCTCCGTTTCCATGGCGGTTCGCACCGAGCTTTTCAACCTCGATGCTGGAGTCCGTGATTATCTTTCCGCCGGTCAAACTCAGTTACCGTCTCTGTTTTTTCTCTTCTCCGTTGTGTACTTCGGTTTTCTCGGAGTATGGTTCTATGTTTGTTACAATAACAAACGCTCCGTTCACCGGATCCATCTCCTCATGGCGGCACTTTTGTTGATGAAAGCTCTTAACTTAATTTGCGCCGCCGAGGATAAACATTATGTCAAGGTCACCGGTACTCCACATGGTTGGGATGTTCTCTTTTACATTTTCCAGTTTATCCGTGTCGTGTTGCTTTTCACCGTCATTGTATTGATCGGTACTGGATGGTCGTTTTTGAAGCCATTTTTGCAAGAAAGGGAGAAGAAGGTGCTTATGATTGTTATTCCTCTTCAGGTTTTGGCGAATTTAGCTTCCGTTGTAATCGGCGAAACTGGTCCTTTTATCAAGGATTGGGTTACTTGGAATCAGGTTTTCTTGCTTGTTGATATCATTTGTTGTTGTGCAATCATATTTCCTATTGTATGGTCGATCAAATCGCTTAGGGAAACCTCGAAGACCGACGGAAAAGCTGCTAGGAATCTCGCGAAGTTAACACTTTTTAGGCAGTTTTACATTGTTGTTATCGGCTATCTTTACTTCACACGCATTGTTGTTTTTGCTCTCAAGACCATTACTGCTTATAAGTATAGGTGGGTTAGTAATCTTGCTGAGGAGGGTGCTAGTCTTGCATTTTACATTGTCATGTTTTACATGTTTATGCCGGTGGAGAAGAATGAGTATTTTGTGCTTGATGAGGAGGAAGAAGAAGCTGCGGAGGTTGCTCTCAGGGAAGAAGAGTTTGAGCTTTGAAAGAATGTGTTTAACTCTATCACGAATATTTTGTTCATGATTCGCCTATAACTGCATGTGCAACTACATTTGTGGTTCAAGTCTGCTGTCAGTGCATTGCTGTACCTCCTTACTTTTTAACTTTCTATTCTACGGTTAGAGATATTGAAATACTGCCTGTATGTTTTTAGATTTTATTTTGTTTTTGTTTGGAATGCTCATATTGTATTTGTGCGGAATAGAAAAAGTTTGTTAATGTTTTTACTCGATCAAATCTTGTTTTCACTCCAGGAGATAATTGCTCAATTGCTGCTGAATTATTTTGTTACTTATTGTTGTTGTTATTGTTTTACTTTGAATGTTACATATACACATTCTTCCCAATTGTATGGTAAAAACGAGCAATGTACCACAATCAATTGGACATACATTCTTTAGAATTCACATTCCACACTTTGTATACTCTTTAAATTTTTGTTTTCCTTTGCTTGTTTATCGGAAGTGTGCAATCATGTATAGCTCTCTTCTATAAGAAGAGGCTTCCCTGTCGCAATTCATATTGTTGATTGATCCTTAGTTTTCATTTCCAAGGTCCGTGATATTTTCTTATATAAGTAATATGGTTTCATTTGTTGGTAGCATGTGAAACTTTATTTAGAGCAAGTTAAGTGTGTAATTGAACAGATTACCTATTAGTGGCTCACCAAAGGGCTTGTTCATGCCCCACTTAGTTACTAAAAAAGCAACTTGTTGCTTAGCATGCTTGACCCTCTAACTATTTAGTTGTTAAGTGTGTGTGTTGTGTTTGTAACTTGGTCATTTTGGTGAAAGATCTACTAGGAATACCAATGCTTTTAGTACTTGTGAAATTTAAATTTGAATTGAGAACAAACACAAAGTCATCAACTTGACCTTGTGTGGAAAATGACCTGGGCTAGAATTTGTGGTGGTGAGCCAAGTTGGTTTTTCTGCAGTTATTATGACATTTGTCTTTTAACTTCAACAGTATGAATTGCATGGCCATGGAGAGATTTTAGTTCTATAGGAGAGTGTCTAATCTTAGTCTTAGAAAATGAATGTTCATGAAGAAACAGAGTGAAGTTCTAGAAGTTACTTGATGTAGCTCAGAAATATACGGATTTCAAAAGAATGCAATACATATTATGCCTGATGGAAATGCTTATGGTTACTTACTACCACTTAGTTTGAAAACCTGTCTGACCTTCCATTGAACTTGACCTCAAGCATCCATATGCTTTTTGGTTATGAATTGCTGTGATGTACAGTAAATTCAGTCGAATAAAGTTTCTTTTTTTGCAATTATCGGCTTGCATATGGGACTTATTAACTGCACTAAGGCTATCAAGATTTAAGAGCCAAAATCATTCTAGTTTGTCTTCCATCATGTTACATATTACTAATAGTGAACTTCTCAGTCAGTTAATTCTGATTGATAAGTTGGTGTCTAACTGCTGGTGTGTCTTCTGTTTAGGCCTGCAAACATTTTACCTTGGCTGAATGTTTCTTGCATGCTTAGTGGGAAGGTGTAAAACATCCAAAGCCTTGTAAAAAGTTGTTCTAGTGGGTCCATTTATATTTAGATTGATGCACGTCTTCAGTAGTGTATAAGGCATCCTATTGCTAATTTGCAAATTGCAGTACTCTTACCTGAATACTATACACATGGCTAGTCAAAATCTTAGGTTGTGGACTGATTAGACATAAAGAAATTAAGTTTTGGGTTTCATCCTTGTAGTTGAACAATCACTGTAGATTGGTAGTTGTCTTTCTTGGGTTTTATGAATGATGTTTCCACTTTCCATGGTAAGTTACTGTGTGTGGGATACGTAGTGAGTGACTGAGAGGATACTATGTAAAGAATGAAGTGGGATTAGAACTCTTCGTAGTCTGCCGTTGTTATGAAATAAATCTGTAAATGTTAAACATTAGCCAAGTTACTGTCAAAATAAAAACCTTCATCATCCCCAGCAGTAAAACTAAGCAGTTTATCTAGCTTGTGAGAGCTCCCTTGCAAACAAATTTGGGAATCAGATTTTAGCCATGGTAATTATTATGCAACAGCTGGACTTTTGGGTTGTAATCTCGACCCAGCCCTGATGTTGGGATTTTGTGTGCTGGGACAGTTGTTTGATGGTTCAAGATTACAATCTTGTTTAAATACTTCAATCTGTATTGATCTCATGAACACAACTCTCCTCCAAACCCTTGGGAATGCACCTTTGTTGGTAAAATCATGCAAGCGATATGGAGTGAGCCATGGTTCATGTGGTACTGCTTACTTGCTGGCCATCTTCGTAGTCTCCATACTAAAATCTGATTTTTTTTTCACCTTTGGTAGATCCTCCAAAATCCATATCTTGTGGGCTTGAAGGGCTCTGAGTTCAGCTTGCATGACCTCATTCTAATGCTACTCACTTTTTTTTTTCTTTCTTCTTTTCATCCTTTAATACGTGTTGGCTTCTGAGAAGGAAGAAAGTTCCCATGTATTTGCCAATGACTGGGAAAATCTTATATATGAAGATGATACGTTGGCATGAGACAATTTCCCATATGTATGTGCTATATGCTGATTGAGAAGTAGAAGCAGTCTCGCAAGTGCAAGGCTTTTGTGTGACTCTAGTCGACTTGCATTAGCAAATTAATCGTTGTTGTATCAGTTAAAAACTAAAGTCTTGGGCTTGTGACATCAATTGCATAATCTGATACTAACTGATATCCTGAATTTAAATTATCAAAAAACTAATTTGGTTGCTCCATATACTGCCAAGATGACTTAGCAGACCCACTAATTTAGTAATCCCTCGTACTTGTGTTAATCATATGCAACATAAATCAATTCTATAACTGTATTTTGAAAACAATAGTAAAATATAGGGGTGGGCAAAATAACCAAAATCTGAACCGAATTGTCGAACCAAATCAAAATAACTGAACCATTACAATGGTTCGCAAACCGAATCAATAATTTAATAACAATTCTTAATCCATAACCGAACTGTATAAGTTTCAATTTCCTCTTCTTTCTTGCGAAGCTTAAACTGCAAATCATTTTCTCTCGTGTGCAAACTGAAACCGAATTTGAAGGTACAAATTGCTCATAGGGTATTTTATGAATTTAGTTTCTGGGTATTTTGTGAATTTGGTTTCTGGGTCATATGAACTGAGAATTTGGTTCATAATTTTATGTTAAATTTTGTGTTGAATTTGGTTCATACTTTCGTTGAGTAAGGGAAGGTGTTGCTCCGAAACTTGTCTAGTTTTGTATTGGTTGCAAGTAGTTAGTAGAAATAAATCTTAAGCATGAACGTTACATTAGTCTTATAACAGGGTGCTTTGTAATCAAAATACCATATTCAACACTACACATGAGCCAACTTAGTTTTAGTACATATCAACAACATATTATATCATTGGTTCAGGCTGAGTTTTGTACAAATTAAAAGCTTATAGTACTGTACTAATAATGAAAAAGTGTGTTACTAGCATATATAACAACAAAAAATGTCCACATAACTGTCAATTTTCCATCTTCAAATACAAATTAGCTTCTAATATTCACCTACAAGCAATAAAAAGAATAAATAAATAATAGCAGAATTCAACACACAAAATATTTGGTTTCAATTCCATCACAATTAAGTTCGCAAAAGGAACAACAAAAAACATTACAGTTCGGTATAAAATATTGATTTCGGTTTGGTTCAATTTGAAGGCAATAAAATAGTTAACCGAATCATATTTATGGTTCAGCAGCTCAGTTCGTTCCAAACCATAAACAATTCAGTTTGGTTCGGTATCCCTAGTAAAATATTATGCAAACAAGTTTGTTTTCACAAGCGAACTGAACAATCAACTTATTCCAAGGACTATGCTCACACATATCATTAAAGAGTAGCCCTTATTATGCAAGCCACCATACAAGGTGAAGAAAAGCAAATTTAGTATTATGATGAAGGTAAGTTCGACCGTGAGGTGATGTAAGTATAGTTTAATCGTATTGTTCTATTAAGGAATTGAACTTGAGTTCTCTTGAATGATGTCTTTCGAATGAAATCCATTAACCATTTGAGCTCAATCACTTGTTTATGTGTAACATTACTTGACAAAACATGTTACTATTCTGTTGATTCCTAGTTGCGGAAGCTACAAAAATGATTAACTAAATGAGTTCAATTTTATGCTGATTGCTGAATGCGAAGAAAAGCAAATTAAGCATATGATTAAGGTATAACATTATTTAACAAATCATATTCTTGTTCTGCTGGTTGCTAAATGCAAAGCTACGAAAATAATTAACTAACTGAATTTAATATAATTGCACTTTTTTTTAGGCATTAATACAATTACGCTCGTTGGGACAAAACTAAGTTTATCAAAAACTTTCCCTCATGTTACACACGTCAAACCATAATTACAAAATGTTAAAAAATCGAAAAACACAATAAATAATTTAACTACATTTTTCTAAGCAAATGTTTATGGCTACACTTTCGGCCACTAATGATGTAACTGTAAAGTATAAACAACTATAAAAATGTAGGTATTGCAAGACTAATTGTGTGTCAATGTTATCTTGGCTTGGTGTAGAAAGGGATTGCCCTAGTCATCATGTAATACATTAGTCTAATAATTAAGTCAACAGTGAGCATAGGATCATACTGATTAGACCTGCACCAAAACGAGGAGTAAAATTCAAGTTTCATTAAAGCCAAGTAGTATATGGTTTGGTGGTAGTTATGATTGTATTTTTGTCAATTTATGGCCATGGATGTTCATTCTTTTTTGGCTGCCACTTCAGAGCATGGAACTTGCAATCGTAACATCTAGAGGATGATCATTACACCTATTAGAGCCTTGGTAGTCCATGCTGATAAAGCCACTCGATTGAGAAGGAATTAAGAAATAATTTTTTTTTATTGAAAATACTCGAACAATAATTATTCTAAAACTTTATTTTTTAAATAACAATATTCTATTTTAAGTTTCTTAGTTTATATACTTAGAATACTAATTGACATTTATTATGTTAATATCTGATCTTAATTGTTTGTCGAAAATAAAAATTGATTTGAAGTGCGGTGAAAGACGGTGAAATGAGCTCTTCAACAGAAGTATGCAAGTACTCTGAAGCTGAAGTTAACATGAGAGTTAATTGAAGTGGCACCTATGGAATATAGTGTATGTTTACTGTGTTTTAAGGGGATATATTTCCTTGTATAACAAGGAACACGTCCAACGATGTTAACCACTATTTGACGGATCATGCGCATTATTTGAAGAGATTGTGAGTTACTCTATGGTGGATTTGAGCCTTTCAAGTGGAGGTACAGTACGGATGGATGCTATGTGTTTGTCTATCCATTTTTTCCTATTGCGATTTGTTTTTTTTTTTTTGGAAAGAAAAGATGCTTACAACACAGCTTCTCCAGCTAAAACATAAGACATCGTAGTTGCTTATCGGCTGTTGAACTCCACTCGAGAGTTTGTGAACTGTGAATGAAAGGGTCTTCGACACCCTAATATGATATGATCAAATTCTGAAACATCACGTTTGTTGGAGTGAAAAACGGCATTGGTTGTTTTAGAATCCACCACAAAGTCGACATTGTCCATCTGCATGTCACTTAACTATTCTATAGCATTAAACAAACGTAAAGCTTCACCAACAAGAACATAACATAAAGGAGAGAAACTCGTGGTTTTGGCTAGAACAAAAGCTCCATCATCGCCACGCACACAAATATCAGTGCCAATACGATTCATAGACTGCGAAAAGGAAGCATCTATATTGCACTTGAGCAACCAAGGGTCGGCCTTTGCCAATGCACATCACGACCTGCAGTTGACGAAGAACACGACGACATGGGAAGCCTCGTGCACAAAGCCGAAGTGGTTTGCTGATTGCTAGTCGCACTAAGAGTGATATTAGCATCATACATTGACACAAAGTTCGTTCTCGTTCTTCCAGAGTTTAAGGTTACGGTGGTTCCATAAACTCTAGAAAATGACTTCCAAACGTTGAGCATGTTCATGAGATAGATTTTGTAACAAGGAAAAAATAACATCTATTCCCGAGTTAGTGACAAGAAAAACATAGTTTACCTCACTCCAAATACCCGTCATTTGCCACACTTGCATCGCAAAAGGACACTCAAAAATAATATGAGTAAGATCTTCATGATTGGAATTACAACTAACACAGTTAGTGGAACACTGGACTCCTTTGTCCTGAAGACGAATGTGCGTTGACAAATAGTCCCTACACATTCGCCAAAGAAGGTTCTTCACCAAATCTTCAACTCATAACTTGTACGCACTTGGGACAAAATACAAACCATCTTTCCTAGCTTACCAAATCAACCTATGATTAGCAACCTGATTAAACAGAGGCGTGTTTAGAATAGAAGTAGCTATATCTTATTGCGATTTGTTGTATATTATATATATGTTTTATTGTGAAGTAGCTATGTCTTATTGCGATTTGCTGTATATATGTTTTATTGTATTAATATATATTTTAATTTAATTTGTTTGTTTCAGTTTTATAATACTTTTGTTATCTAAATTGAAGAATGTTATGTGTTTGATTGACTATATTCACTGTTCGATGTCACAATTTAAAAGTAATATAAAAATGGTTTAGTTGTAAATTTAGTGACAAATAATTTTCTTTATTTTTTTATAGGAAAACTAAATGCTAACTTGTGTCCTCAAGTGCACATGTTAAGGAATTTACTATGAAAAGTCATGCATTCAACTTCTTAAAAGTTAAAATATTATATTTTCCAATGCAAAATTGTTCCTTTTAAGTTGTTTAACATGAGACCTTAATGCACAAATTTAAAGTGTTTGGTTCAATTTTTAGAAGGGAAGGGAAGGGAAGAGGAGGGGAGCAAATCTTTTTAAAATTTGATTGCATTGCCATAATTATCCTTAAATTAATTTCAAATCTCAATATTAACCTTCTAACAACTTTTATTATTATTTGTTATTATTAGGTTATCTTATTCTTATAACAATTATTATTATTATTATATTATCTATAACCCTTATTTGTTATATCTAAAACCACTTCTACTACTACTTTGTTGATGTCAACGGTCTTATTATTATTATTATTATCTTATTTTAATTCAACTCATTATTGCTTGTTGATCCTTTTTTTTTAATGTTAATTCACCGGTTCATGTCTTGTTGTGGAAAATATGCAAGCAAGTTTGAGATAAAATAAGCAGCTTAGATGTATGTTTGTCATTGGTTGGTCTCTGAAATTGTAAAATAAAGTAGTTTCTTTTATTTAATTAAGTTTAAGGGTAAAATAGTAAAATAATTTTAAAATAAATCCCCCTCCCCTTGCGAACCAAACACGTTTTTAATTAAAATATCTCCCCTCCCCTCCCCTCCTAATTCTCGAACCAAACAGACCCTAAAAAAATAGGACATTTTATTGATAAAAGAGACATGTGCATTGATTGTTGCCAAACTTTTTAGCTTTGCCGAAAAAAAATGTTAAAGTTTATTGATTTTTTATTTTATTTTAAACTTTGCAGAGAAAATGTAAATGTTAAAGTTGATTTTTGCAATTGAAATATCTACCGGTTCATAGGATATATGGCTTAAAAATAAGGATATAAAAACTAACCAATAATAGGTGTCAAAAATAAGAAAAACCAATTATGTAGTCCTTTTGAATTTTGATAGCAATCACTAGCTATATGGTAGATAGATAGATGTAAAAAAAAAAAGTTCCATATATATATAAGCGTAAAATATATTTCCGTCAAAGAACTTTCAATGTATTTCTATAACTTAATATTCAAACCTAAACTTAAAATTTTCATCTTATCAAAAAATTAAAAAAGGAAAATATTAAACATCATCAAGGATTGGTCTCACAGATGTTTTTATTAGTTTGACTTTTCAATTCACCTCATTTTGTGCGCGGTTCATTGATTGGAAAGTTTTATTATGATTTTGTTTGATTCACAAAAGATCGGTATTTGACGAAACAATACATAAAAAAATATTAAGTACGTGTTTGTTACATGGAATGAAAATGTATTCTCAGGATTAACTTTTCTATGAATGTTAGAGTGAGAATTTTATTCTTAGGAAAGTTTGATAAAAGTGTTTGTTTGATGATTTGAATTCATGGGAATTCTTTTTTAAAGCTGTGATATAATTTATTAAAATACCCCTACTATGTAAAACATATGTCTCCTCAATTTTCTCTCTATTTTTTTTTTGCAAAGCATCGAATAATCAAACTAACGGATTTGATAATTTTAATTTATCATACACCAATTCATCCATGTCTATGTACTGTTACTCATAGAATCAGAATCACATGAGCTTTGTTAAGTTCTAATTGAATCATCCACCTTGAGTATTACAAGTGTGTAATTTGTAGCAAAACCTGTGTAAAGGCAAGAAGAACACGTGGCACATAAATAGGTAGAAATGTGGGATGCCATGCGGTTAAAGGGGTAGAAATGAACTTTTGAGATATTAATGGATGTTAGCCGCTGGGAATAAGTCATTCCCATACTTTGTGCCGGGAATAAAAAATGGGACAATATAGTTGAAAATAATTACCGGGTATAATTAATTCCTTAGAACCTTTTTGTATGCATGTGTACCAAACATTGGAATAAATAGTTTCCATCTTACATTACCAGGAATTTAATTTGTAGAGGGGAAACAAACGCGTGAAATTTTCTACAATTAATTTTATGAGTGTAAATATTAATAGACGAGAGAAATAGTAATATAGAGAGGGAGGGGGATGGAAATAAGGAAATAGAGAGGGAAGAGATGGAGATGGGTTAGGAGAGAGGGAGATAAAAGAGTCAGGAGAGAGCAGGAAAGTGGAGAGAGGGAGATGGTAGTGAGGGATGAGGAAGAGAGACTATTTCTTGAGTAGAAAATAGGGTATCATTTTAAAGGGAAATGTTAACCGGTGCCTTCGGGGCACTGATTATGAAAGTCAAAAGAGAAAATTTTAAGTTAAAAGAGAAAACATTTAATATATTGATTACACAACTTTGAATGCATACATTACCCTTTTTGAGTTATTATTTAAACGTAAATATTACTATTTTAAATAGTTTGTACTTGAAATAAAAATTTGTTTGAAAGGGAAAAGAGTTTTAGTTCTTATTCGGTCACTTGCCCTACATTTTGTTGTATCTCAAGAACAATTTTAAAGTAAAACACACTACTATAGTTGTTACATGCAATCCTTATTTTTTGAGCAAATCAAATGCACATTTAAATTCAAGAGTAATTTTTTTTTTAAAATAATATTTACTTATACTTTTGTTAATTACAACGTTCTTCCTTAAACAACGTTATTCCTTCAAAAAATAAAAACGTACTTTCACTAATTGTAAAGATTAAAAGCACAAATCTCTCACACTAACAATTACATTGACTTTGGATAATCGCGTTATAACAATCAAATGTAACAGCATGAAGATGATGATCATGAACCAATGTTTCTAGAAAAGAAGATGAATATCGCATTATACCATTATCAACAAAAAAACAAGAATAAGAAAGAGAAAACAAGTGTAAAATCTGTAACATGCCAACAGGTTATAATATCTTTATCTTCTTCCTTTACTACTTTTGTAAAAGGCGCCAACTGAAGTTTCTAGTGTAGAAACAAAGACAGATAGACATACAAAGAATCCAAAGCAAAATTAGCCAAATCTCTTTATTGAAAATTACAAAATAATGTACAAATAGATAGAGACGTTGCCATAAACTTAAACCCAGCTAAAAAAAAAATTAATCAAAACAATAAAAAATAATAACACCCAAAAGATATATTTAGCAAAAACAAACCAATTTCTCAGCTCAAATGAAATCTGAAACCATAAAATAATTGATAAAATTAAAAACAAAGGTCAATGTTGTTGTTTTTGATTCACAACATCAACACTAGTGCCACATGACAAAAACTTATGAAAAATCCGAAACAAAGTGCTACAAGAAATTTCTTTCATTTTACTTAAAACCAAACACTTATTCCTTCTTCTACCTTGATTTCTTTTCTTCTTTGCACCATGATCCACTTTCTCTTTCACTCTCCCAAAACATTTTTGAGTTTTTTCTTCTTCCCTCGAAAATGTATAGCTCCTTAGATACATCTGTCTGCATGAGATACTATCCACCACTCTTGGATGACCATGATCGGACAAATGTGATGATCCTTTCCTTCCGTTTAAGCTCACCGATCTCACAAACTCCGCATCTGATTCCGGCCACTTGTAGAGGTTTGTGTACGTGGCTCGAACTGGCACGCGTGGGTCACGTGCATCGTTCACACAGTTTGATATACAAACAGAACTCATCTTTAGCTTTTGTGTTTTCAGTAGTGTAGAGGCAGGTTTGGTGTATATAAATTGAAAGGGACAAAGGTTATTAGGTAATTAATTAATAATAAAACGGAAAATCATTAATTAATGATATAATGAAAAACAATTAAAGGCTTGGATTGTAAGAAAAGTGTGGAGAAAGGGTGAGGGGATGATTGAAGTTATTTGTAGTGGTTTTGTTTTTTGGGTGGTCACTTTATGTTATCATGTGTGATGATTTGAAATGACTATGTTTGTAGATATCATGAGAGTGTGGTGTTAGGCCAGAGTTAGATTACGTAAAGAAAATGCATATATTTATTTAAAAGGGTTTTGTGGCTTTGTGACATGTATGTATGAGGTGCCAAAAATGCTTAGGTTGTGTGGGATAATCATGTTTCTTTTTTCTCTCTTTTTTTCCCTTGCTTCTTTTTTTTTTTCTTACTTTAATTGTTTGTCGGTATTTGATGACCCGACTTGTTTTTCTTTTTATAACGGTTGACCTATTTTTGTTACATTAACTGTTGACTTTCGTTTGACAATTTTACTGTTGACTTGCTTTGCAATTTAATTGAATGACTATTTATGATAATAATTACCGGGAAATATCAATGGAACGAATTTAAAGAGACAGAATAAAATTAGTATTCTCTCAAAAAAAAAATTACTAGTATGTAATTTAATACAAGTATTTTGTCAAAATATTAATTTTATTTCTATTTATAACTTAGAGTTTATAAGTAATACTAATTTTATTTCTATTTAAAACTTAGAGTTTATAGGTGACAGGAACACGTTTGTAACCAAAAACAAATGACAGGGAACACGTCACACGTGTGATTAGTGAGTGTTTGCCCAGAAAAGCATGCTGTTAATGGCAGCATTTATGTTAGTGTTGAAAGTTGAATGGCTTACGTAGGCAGCGTGAGAGAAATGGAAAGAAAAAATACAGTATAAATTCATTTCTATTTTGGTAAAACAAATAATCAATCCGTCCCATAATAAATATTCATTTAAAAATGTACAATTTTGACCTAACTTACTCTAACCATATTTTTCTACTAATATACCAAAATAAAGAATATTACCTCCGTTTTTTATTATAAGCAAATTTTGACTGTTAGGTTCATTCAATTAATGATGAATATAGTCTAGACTATATACATCATTAATTGAATGAACTTAAGAGTCAAAATTTGCTTATAATAAAAAACAGAGGGAGTATCATATAAGATGTCGTTAGATTCGTCTCGATGAGTATTTTCAAAATATCAAATTTCCATAATTTTTTCTAATATACTATTCAATATATTTAATCTGAAAATTATGCATTGACATACGTAATAAGGTCAACTGTATTATGTATTATGGGACGAGGGGGTACTAATTTAAACTTTGTAACGGGATAATTGTTATTTGTCTTTTCTTTCGAAAAATTGTTTTTATATAGATAGAAGAAATAATAATAGTTATTAAAAATTCATACATACATAAATGGATAAGTCGAGGAAATACAATTTGACACGACATACAATTTAACAATTTTGGTATTTTTGACCATTAAATTGTGACTTGTGTGATTTTGACTTGAGATTTTAGAGTTTACTCTTCTTCAAAATTTTAAATTCGATTTTTTCTGACGGCAATTTGGATGGACTAATTTATGACTTATAGACTTAAAAGATTGTTTCTATTGATCTAAATTGATTCAAATAGCAATATATTTTTTTTCAAAAAATCATACTAGTAAATGTCGTAAAAAAATTGATTCAAATAGTAATATTTTTCTTTTCAAAAAATCATACTAATAAATGTCCTAAAAATATAAGTCAAACACTTGATAAAGTCATATATACACTGCTTTTTTCTCTTAAAAAATGCATTATCTATCTACTAACTATATAAGAAAATTGATGCCTTGTGAATTTTCAATTTTATCCTTTGGAGGGGTAATTTTGTAATTCAATAATTCCTACCTTTGAAGAGAGCCACCTCATCCATATTTTTCCTATTCCTTTTTTCTTTTTGTTTTGACAATAACCTTTTTTTAAATTTTTTTTATTCCTATCAATTTTCTAGAATATTATGCCACTGTCAAAATTGAATGGAATGAGCTTTGACCAAAAGTTGTTGAATGCTACTTCAAAAAAACCACTTCTCGACAATTTATTTCAGAAACACCTCTCTTCAACTCTCAATGAGAACCGTTTATTTTATTTTTTAATATTATATTTCACTATGTTCTTTTCTTCCATTTAATTTAATTTAATTTTTTTAACCGTTCCATTTTATTTTTTTAAGTAGGTTTCATTTAATTTTATTATCTTTTTTTCAAAGGAATTTTATTATCTTTTTATCACTTATATATTTAATTTCAATATCGTTTAATCATCACAATCTCACAAATATTTTTATTCACATTGTCATTTAATGATACCAAATAGTTTTATTTCCTTTCTTCAACCTCGCAAATATATATATATACATACACATTAGCATTTTGAGTAATATTTTATGTTCGCCTGTCTATTTTTTTGTTACGCTAATGCGTATAATTTTTTTTAGCGTTGCATAATGCGTGTAATCATTTTTATAAAAATTGGATTTTAATTAAAAGTACAAGTATAGATGCCTAAAAAAATATACTTATATATATTTTGCACCTTTATATTGTAACAATTTATATGCATATCTTTTTCTTATTAAAAAAAAAACATATTTGTTTCAATGACACCAACAATGTAACAAATATAATATCATATAATATAAATTCTTATCGTTTTGAAAGACGCCAAAAATATGGTATTCTTAAAACGAAATTTGTTATAGAGTATAATTGAAAAAGAAAAAACCAACTATTTTGATATTATTTATGTTATTATTTGAGCTTAATAAACGTCGTTGAGTAAATGTGGTATTTGTAAAAAAATATCTTTTATATTTTAAACATTTTTACCCTTCAAAAAATGTTTTTTTATCTTTTATATTTTAAACATTTTTACTCTTCAAAGTTTTGTCCTCGTGAGCGTAGCTCAGTTGATAGAGACAATGCATAAATATATGCAAGGTCCGGGGTTCGAAACCCGAACACCATCAAAAAAATAATAAATTCAAAGTTTTGTACAATATTTTGCCAAACAACTTTTAACTTAAAAATACC
>Ga0228710_1004471_pt1 | contig 22072 bp, 15 predicted proteins | sample MedpolnodulmetaG_FD_177995 | JGI IMG/M metagenome (GOLD analysis project Ga0228710, IMG submission 177995) | Root nodule microbial communities from Medicago polymorpha collected in Santa Monica, California, United States - pink nodules | ecosystem: Host-associated > Plants > Roots > Nodule...
AGAATGAGGGATAATAATCATGTGATGTTAGTATTCTAGGAAGGATGAGTATTTATATGTGATATGTATGAATCCTTGAATGCTTATGTTTTCATATGTTGATTATGATTGATGTGAAGCTTACCCCTAGTGGTCTGTGGTGGACCGCCTACCTATTTGTATGAATGGGTAGACGGCGTGCAAGAGTAGTTGTTGGTTGCTTGGTGAATGCTTGGATATATAGCGGGAGCTATCTCCGTTATCGTTTCCTTTGGAGTCTTAAATAGGCTCTGATCTAGGATGTCTGTCTTTATGATTATTCTAGATTGTTTATGCTGGATTTATGTTGTTGAGATTTTGCCCATATGTCAGGACTTGGAGATTTTTATGATGATGTATGTTGATCTTATGACATGTATATTTTGGAGATGTATGACTTATATCCGCTGCGACTGTTGATGAATCTTATATATGCATGTTGTTTGAATTTTGATGTGAAGACGTAGCGTCTATTTCTTGAATATTTATATTATTCGCGTGTATTATCGCTTTAATAGAAATAAGGCGTTACAAAGAGGGAATTAAGTGTGTGTTTGAAGTGTGTAGATGTTGGTGTTTGCCTAAAAACAGGAAAGGATCACAACGCGTGAGTTAACTCACGCTGGGTACCGAACGTGAGTTAACTCACACTGAGGTTATTTTTGGAAGTTTGGGGGTGGGATGAGTAAAATTGTGTGGGAGAATAGCAATTCTTTAACAATTGTTGCTTTCATTGAGAGTTGGACCACGGAAAGAGCTACATATAGGCTGGATTAAGGTGTTCCACTAAATATTGATGGGTGAGTGCAACCGCCAAAAAGGAAAGGGCTACCGTCGGGTCAGTGCCGATACAGTGAAAGCCGTCGTAGATATCGGCTCTTAAAGGGCGTGACAATGTTAGGAGTACCACATCGAGTAGATAAAAGTGTTTGATGTCGTATTTATATCATAAGACTCTCCCACCTAATGGACTAACCTTTTGGGTTGAGCTCTCCTCATGGGCTTAAATCCTAACAATCTACCTCATTTAAGTACTTGTATGTAACAAAATCAATAAATTAAATAAGCGACGAAAATAAGTGACAACAAATTCTCCTTAGTAAAGAAAGAATACACGGCCATTTTGTCAACAATACACATAACCATCTTTGAAGCTTTGTTCTATGATAGAATACATGTAATTGAAATGAACGATGACACCATATTTATTGGGTAAACAAGAAAACAACAAGAGTGCATAATCGTACACCGCTAAAAATAAACTTCACCATCATTCAGATTATTCTTTCTGGAACACAACGGGAAGGGCACTGCCATCAAGAGCCAACAATATCTTACCATTCTCACGAACAATACCAACAGTCCCACATTCAAACTTACAACTGGGACACACCTCTGTAGGACACCATTGGATGTTAAAGATACCTCTAGATGGAGTCTGCACAATCCTAAAGAAGTTACCATATGATCCAACTGTACTATCATCTCTTCCAGTGATAATGAACCTCCTTCCAGTCGTGGCGTCCCTCTCACCCAACCTCCATTCTGTTGACTGTCCACAACTCGTGCCTGCTTGGAATATCACTCTTAAGTCTCTGCCAAGCCTCACCTCGTCCTCCTCATGATTGGAAACAAAAGGAGATAATAACACAGCAAAACCTTGTGGCGCGTCGGGATCAAGACCAACATTGAAAGGGCACGAGTTTCTGGTGACCAAAGTGAGACTTCCTCCATTGCCGGTGATAGCAGGTCTGATGAAGTAATCCTCATCATTCTCAACAGGTTCACCGCTTGTGTCGATGACAAATTGAGCTATTGATGTTGTTGCCACCAAAAGCCACACATTAGCAAGGATGAAAATGGTGAAGGATGTAGTTGACATGGTTGTTTGCTTGCTCAAATTAAAGCCTAAGGCAGGTAGGGCACGTATTTATAGGACTGATCATGTTACCATGCAACGTATAGTGATTTAATTATGAATGAACAAAAGTCCAATTCCTAATTAATTTACAGGAATTTTCAAATTATTAGCTTTGCTTTGTACGTAACTCCTATACTACGAGAAATTAACTATGTAGTACTTAGTTTTGAACGTGCGAATTTGATAGGGTGGAAATGGTGAATTTTTTCCTAGTTTGAATCGTCTAATTAATTTATGAAACATACGTAGTTACCTAAATTAATAAGTGAGAAACACTTTTGTCTCTTTCATTTTTTTCCTTCTGTCGGTAAGTTAATAAATAATAGGATTTTAATTTGATCCAAAGAAAAAACTAATAACTAATTATAAGAAAATTCAACATTGCATTTTGTCATAAGTATGATAAAGTCACACAAGCTTTAAATTGAAGGGTTTGTCCAATATGAATCTCTAAAAAAGAAAAAGAAATTAAGGATGGACTCTCTTACCATTTTTAGTACGAAGTAATTTTTTTCATGAGAAAAAATTTAGGTGAAGGGATGGTGCTTTAGTTTAAGGCAAAGATCTTTGGAGTCAAATACAAATTAAGATTTTACATTCATGTCCCTCTAAGGACACTAGTGGTACTCAAACTTGTAACTATGGAGTTTAAGATATACTACTATCTTTATTAATTATAAGACCCTTTTAAGATTATTTTTTTTGTCCATTTTTATAAGACTTTTTGTCATTTTCAACTACATTAATTATTTCTTTACCAACATACTTCCATTTATTTTATATGTTTTTCTTCAATCAACAATAAATGCTATGTTCTTAAAAAAATAATATTATGTTGAAAACATAAAACTAACTCTTTCTCTTAATGAAGAAATTGTAAAAACAATAGTAATTAGAAACAAATTTAATAGACTTAATTGAACACCCAGTTCCTTAATTTAATTCTTTTTTTCAAATTGGTCCCATTAGTGTTAAAATATCCAATTTGGTTCTTTATATGTGTTTTCGTTGAACAATTTGGTCCTATTTAATCAATTTTAATCCTCTAACAAAGGAGACTGTTGGATAAAGGAGGTCTGCGAGATCTAACAGTGTGTCACCAACACCTAGGTAATTTTACTATTTTCATCCATTTATCAAATTCATCACCTTAACCAAACTCAAATACAATTAACAAAGTTAATTATCACTTATTCTTCAAAACTCAAGTTTTTTTTTAAATCTAAGATCTAAGAATCATTTATTCATCTTCTGCAACAGCACCCTTGGAAGAACCACCAACTTTCTTTGGAAGAAACAAGTTGTGAATATTAGGCAGTAACATCACAAAGAAGCTTGCTCAATTCTTCATTGTTCCTCTCAACAATTCGTGTCTTATTGTTGTCCCTCGCAGCATTTCCAGCCAATTCTTAAACCTAATAAAAAAATCCCAAATTTAATTCAAAACTCTAATCAATCCAAATCACTTTAAATTCAAGATGATTATTCATAATTAATCAAAAATCAAAAATTTAATTCAAAACCATCAATCCAAATCACTTTGTAAAGGGGGTTTTACGAAGTGGCTATGATTTATGTATTTTTAGGTGGGTTTGTAGATGGGGATTGAGATTTAAATCGTGTTTGGTGTTGATTATGGGAATAAGCGAATTTTGTTAGGTGAATATGTTTTACTCTCAGTTTATTTTGGCGAAGAAAGGTCCACTTGGAACTATATGGATAGCTGCACATTTAGTGCGGAAGCTCTGAAAGAATCAGGGACTATATGTATGATAGTGGTGATGTTAATTTTAAATTTAAGGGTTTGTTTGATTATGTGTTTTTGATGAAGTTAAAGTGATGAATTTTTGAAAGGACAAAAAAAAAGGTTTTTTTTTTTTTATGAAGATGATGAAGGTTGACGAATGTTGTATGAAGATGAAAATAGTAAAATTAATTAGGAGTTAGTGATACGCTGTTAGATCTCGTAGACCTCCTTTATCCAACGGTTTCCTTTTTTAGAGGATTAAAATTGATTAAATAGGACCAAATTGTTCATCGAAAACACATATAAAGGACCAAATTGGACATTTTAATACTTATGGGACCAATTTGAAAAAAAGAATTAAGTTAAGGGATCCGGTGTTCAATTAAAACAATTTAATACTACTTCCAACTTTCTTAATTTCTAAAATTTGGCCAAAATGATCTTATAATTAGGAACATGTAGTATGTCTTTTTACTAGTTAAAGTAAATTTTATCTATACCTATATTTAAAAGGGAGTACGCTTTTCTGGTGTGATTTTTTCCTTTGGTAAAAACTAACTTGCCCTTAATTTTAAAAAATTAAATTGAATTAAACTATTATTATATATGTACTTTTAAGATATGGGTTTCGAGTTAGATCATAATAAAAGTTTTTAAGTTAGACTCATAATGTTATTTTGTTGGTGCATTAAAAAAGATACGATGTGATATTATATTTACTATATAGTTGGTGTTATTGAAAAAGATAAGCACGATTTGTTACAAAAAATAAATGAAAAATGTACATGTTAGTGAATAATAATTAAAAAATTAGTTAAATCACATTAAAATATGAACAATCAACAACAAAAGAAGGACAATCAAGAACAACAAAATCAATATTGAACATTAAAAAAATCTTATTTTAACCTTATAAAAAAATATTGTGTTTTGGTGTCTGTCTTTACATTTAGAATACAATGTTCTTTTTATAAGCATATTATATTCAACGGAGTACAATTCAAAACATATGCCACCACAAAAAGACAATCTCAAATCAATATACCCAATATTGAGTAGAATTTTTGAGCACTGCTCACAATTTTTGCAAGGCTTCTCAGCGACTTCCATTTAGTGGCGACATGATGTTTTCTACTCCCATATACTGATCATCCTTTGATAGTACATTTTTGTCCTGCTTATATAAAGTTCTTTATTTTTTTGATACTTTTCTCTAAGGCTAGACAAAATGCCCCGACCCGACCGCAACCTGAAAAAACCGAAAGAGGAAAAAGGGTTTGGGCGGAGGCGGGTTGGTTTTCGGGTCATCCAGGTTACTGTCGTTGGTTGCTATGAATTGTATAGGGAGGAAATGGATACTGGTTTCAAGATCAATGGTATCCGTATCTGATCGAGCCCATTACAATTTTTTTTACTAGTTTTCTTTTACCTTGTTGGGCTTGTCTGGCTGGAAATATGTAGGCCCAAAATTCCTATGAATTTAAAGATCCATTGATCGAAATATAAATACTTGTCTTTCTCTCATTCCCAATTTAGGAAACCCTAGATCGTCGATCTGAAGCTTTTCCATCACTACTGGTAAGCTCATCGTCGTCGTCCTACCAAATTGTTTCGTTTTCATTTTTTTCTTTATCTGATTCATTTTCTGTTTCTTTCTCTCTTTTTTTCGTTCGATTATCTTATAAGATTTGGTTTTTTGTTTTGATTTAGGGTTTTCAACAAGTTTAATACGGTAGAAGAAAAAGATAAGACGGTATTTGATTCTTTTCTAACTCTATTGTTTGAATTTAGGGTTTGAATTTTTCCATTACAGTTTTGACTAACTAATGTTCTTTATTTATTTTATCATGTTATAATAATTACTTCCATTTGGATATTGTCCTGGTAAATAAAAATCATTGAACCCTAAAGGTTAGTATTTGTCAAAAATGCATTTAATGTTATATATTTATGTTCCATTTGTATAATGTTTTTGATGTGTTTCTATGATCTTCATCTGTTTTTTATAGTGTTGGAGTTGGTACGTTGTGGTGAAGTGTTAGAGATTTGATATTGCAGCAAGCAAACATGTTCAAGCTATTTGGTAATAACAAACCAACTTGTTAAGAAATAAGCTTAGTAAGTAGGTGTATTTGTGGGCGCAGGCCCTCTTTTACTACCCCAAAAAAAAAGCAGCTGTATTTATTTGCATATGTTCTAGTTGCTTGCATTTTCTGTCATTATTTGCACAAATATGGCTTGATAATTGTATTTGTTTTGCACATATATGAAATGAATCAATATGGTTTAATCTTTGAAACACCATGATTTCATTGCTTATCAAAATATGATTTCATCATTAAACTTTTAGTATGTATGTTTGCTTGCATATGATCTATTTGCTTGCATTTCTTATATGTATGAATTTGGTTATATTTTCTGACTTTGTATAACATGACCGATATTGCCTATTTGTTCATATACTCTATGCTTTAATTGCTTAAATTTCAATATGTTTTATTCTTTCAATCATTTTTCTGCCTATATGTTTGAATAATTAAACATATTATCATTTTTCTCTCACTATGGTTTGATTCTGCAAACACTCTATGATTTAATTGTTTACCTTTAGTGACTTCAATTCATATGTTTGACATGATTACATTATGTGTTAGCAGAATGTGTAATTGTGTATCACTTTTCCTCATCTGTCTAATTATATCACCTTCACATAGTGTAGTTACATTCTTTGATATCCTTTCACCTAAATACCTAATTATTAATAATATAGTTAATGTACCTAAATGCTTAACCATTAAAACTTAATTATTAAACACTCATTAAGGAAGGTTGACAGTTTTTTATTTGGCTTCATTTTTCAATAATGGAGAATGCAAGTGAAAGCATGCCTTCTGGACTCACAAATGAAGCTCTTGTTCTTGGGCATGCCTCTGAATCAATAATTGTAGGTGAGGTGGTTACTTAGGCACCAATTCAGCCTTCAGCTACAGTTGCTAATGCTCCACTACCTAATCCTAGAAGGAGGAGGAGAGCTAATGATGATGGTCCTAGGAAAAAATCTAAAGTTTGGGCCTACTTTAATGAAATACCAGGTCAAAAATACCATATAGTTGCATGCAAGTGTTTCCATAAGAGATGCTTGTGTGAGTCAAAGTTACATGAGACATCAAACATGCTTGCTCATAGTAAAGTATGTACTAAAAATCATTTTGCTAGTCTTATTGATCCGAATCAAATTGCCCTTGCATTTACTAGTGGAGAGCCATATCTATGTTTGTGATCTTTGATGAGAATCCATTTAGGGTAGTTGAGGGGGCAGGTTTTAAGATGTTGTGCAAGCAATTGCAACCAAATTTAAATATTCCATCTAGGAGAACTATTGCTAAAAAGTGTTATAAAATATACCAGATGAGAAAGTTAGGTTGAGAGCTTATTTTAAATCTGATTGTACTAAAGTAGCACTCATCGATTGTTGGACATCTTTACAAAACCTTAGCTATATGACCCTTACTGCACACTTCATTAATAATGATTGGAAGTTTTTTGAAAAGAATTATCAATTTTTGTTTAGTTCCAAATCATATGGGTGACGCAATAGCTAAGAAAGTTGAAGAAATTTTGAAAGACTGGGGAATTAGGAATGTGTCCACTATAACCGTGGATAACACATCGTCTAATGATGTAGATGTGGGGATTTTAATGAGGAGAAGTAAGAATATGTGTGGTTTAGTTGGGGAGGGTGAATTCATCCATATGTGTTGTTGCACCCATGTGTTGAACCTTGTTGTTACTGATGGCTTAAAAAATATCATGACTTTATTGCTGCTGTTAGTAATGCTATTAGATTTGTCAGGTCTTCTCCCCAATGATCTTCTAAGTTCGAAGAATGCATAAAGTTTTATGGAATTACTTGCAATAAGCTTTTGTGTCTAGATGTCCCTACAAGGTGGAACTCCACCTATTTAGTGTTGGAGGCTGCTGAGATATATCAAAATGCTTTTGATAAGTTGGAAGGTGAAGATTCCATCTATTTGGGTTGGTTTGGGGAATGTGGTCCTCCTAGCAATCTTGATTGGGATAATGTTCGTGCTTCTGTTTCTTTCTTGAAGATTTTTTACGAGGCTACTAAGGTGTTTTCATCTTCACAACAAGTCTCTTTACATGCAACTTTTCATCAATTAACTTTAACTGTTATTGAACTAAATGATGCATGCATGAATTTGAACACAATTGTGGCTGATGTGTGGATTGATATGAAGGTGAAGTATGATAAGTATTGGGTTAAAATTGAAAAGATTAACCAAATCTTGTACTGTGGTGTAGTTTTAGACCCAAGGTATATGTTGAGATATATGGATTGGTCATTTAATGAAATGTATGTTTCTAATCGTATGTTTGCAAAAAAGTTGTCTGGTTTTGTGAAAAGTAATTTGTTCAAAATGTTTGCAAAAAAGGTTGTTAATTTTAAGAATGGGTGAGTCGTGATTTGGTTGTTTTTTATTGTATTGATTATGACTTAAGGTTGTTTAGGTTATTAATTCATCGTATGCTTGTGTTGGTACTTACGTTGTATGTTAACATTTGTTGTTGTTGTTGTTGTTGTGTTTTTGTGTTTACTCTTGTTGTTCATGGAGTTGAATCTAGCTACCATGTTGTTGTCCTTCAAGCCAGGGCTAAAGTTTCTAAGGAGGATGATTTTCTAAACTTATACCTTGAGAGGACTATTAGTCATATTAAGAACTCTGTGGATGAAGGAATATTTGTTGTCTATGAAATTTTAACTGGTATTTGAAGGAGAGGACTTATGATACCCAGTTGGAAGTGCCACAAGAGTGTTCATTCATGTTCCTGATGTCAAGGATGGGGAAGCTGTGGTCTTTACAATTAAGAAAAAAATATGGAGTTGCCCATTGGCTGATGGATTTTTTCAAGTATTATGTTTCAATAATGACTCTAAGATTCTATATTTGTTTTTTGAAAAGTATCGTGTTGGTTATTTTTCCAAGGTATGAATAAAACAATTGTTTTTCTTTAGTTAAAATTGCATATGTGACATTTTTCATCTTTTTAAAGTGTACTATTTATGTTTATTCGATTGTGTAGACCCGCTCTGTTGGTGGTAACAGTTGTTGTAGGGGAGTTAAGGTTAATGTCTAAAAGTGTGTAGATGCCATTGTTGTTTTGGTGGAGGCATCTTCGTTGGACAATGTCTTTGTACCTCTTGCTTCGAAGAGAAAGCTTGTGTTTTGCTCCGAGGAAGCATGTGATTTGGTAGGTGAGAGAGATTCCAAAGTAGTTAAAGTTGATATTTAGATTGTTGTCTTAGGTCGTAACTTTTGGTTATGCAACTTTAGGCTTATTGTTATTGTTGTATGTACTTGGATTAATGGGACAAATGCCTTATTTATTTATTCTAAAAAGTTTAGAATAAGATCTTCTATTTTCCATGGATTTTATTCTCAAGACATCTATTTTATAGTGTCTTTGTATTGTAACGTATGTGCTCATGTCATTTCATTGACTGGATGATATTGATGTGTTATGTTTTTTGATATATGATGTATAACTTCCATGTTGTTTGGTTATATTTATATTTGATTTATACATTTACTAACAAAACATAATGTTTTATGGTAAAACATTATTTTTGAATTACCGCTCAATACAAATGTCATTTGACTCTGGACTTTTTTTTTCGTTATACATTTATTGCATGTGATAAAAAAAATTGAATATGAATCTTAATTAATTGTATTGTATTGCTTAAAAGTAATATTTATTTTTAGATTGAGTGTTATGGTGTTGGATTATTTTATGTATTGATGATGTTTTCACAAAGATTTGTGAGGTGGCTATGTCTCTACTTAAAAACAACCAAAAACTCAAGACGAATGTCGAAAAATAGTTAATAATTAGTATAATTAATAATTATTTATTTGTGAAAATAACTACTCTCCATCCCCAATTATAAGTTATATAACTCATTTTCCGCGTCCCAAATTATAAGTAAAAGAGATAAACTTTTCTCATACTTAATTTTGTTATTTCATAGAATCATCTTTTCAATGTGAAATTAAATGCAAATTGCATTTAATTTGTTCTCCCTATCATTTTCTCCATAACAAATGAAAAAATGGTAATTGTTTTTACATCTTCTCGGAAAACTAATTCGAAAGAGAGCACAAGAAATTATACTCCAGATTATCATGTTGTCAATTTCTTAATAAGTGTGTAATGACTTTTTCTGCTTATACTCTGGAATAGAAGGAATATAATATTGAGATATTTAATGTTATGGTACATTCAAGTGTTACTGAGTGACCATTTAATGAACAAATGACATGTTTTTTTTTTAATTTATTTATTCTTAGGGCTTGGTGATATTTAGGTGCCTACTTTATCTTTATAGATTTTTTTTTCTTTCACTTACTTGTCTTTTACGAACGCAGTTGTTGTATCCACTTTAGTTTTTTCATTGTTCAACTATTCAACAAATATTCTTTTTGATCCAATATTTTCTTTTAAACCTGGAAAACTTGACCTCAAAGTCAAACTTATTAGGATTTGGAAAGTAACTGACTTGGAAAATAATTATGCTTGAAACTCTTTAGAGATGATCTTGCTTGATGCCCATGTTTGTTTTCTATTATACTTGTGATTATCTTTGTTTTATCTGTTACATTGGTTGTTGATGCTTAATGAGATTTTTTTTTGTACATGGTAATAGGATCTATGCTACGATAACCAAAGATCTTATTTATAAGCTTCAAGGTGTATTTGTTGAAGGAGAAGTGTACAATTTATTTTTCTTTTATGTTGTCCCAAACATTGGTCTGATCTTTCTTCTCACCACCCATACAAGCTTTTATTTAACACCAGAAGTTCAGTTGTTTTGTTTGAAAACAAATATATTTCTAAGTATAGCTTGGTTGTTACAGATTCACATAAGCTATTGAATCTTGATGAGAAATATCCTTTCTTAGTTGGTATGTTTTGTTTTTTATTTGGTTATCTGTTTTAAATTCTTTCTTATTCATCAATGTAATTGTTATGATTTTTATAACCTCTTTTTTTCTTTTTATAATATAATCTATCATTTCTTATGCTTGATCATATGGTTTTTCTAATTCAATATAGATGTCATTGTTGTGATTGTTTCTTTGTCTTTTGAGAATGCCTCTAATTTGATGAGGTCGCAGCCAACGTTGTAACCTTTGATTGTGTGATGTTCAATATTTGTTGATTTCTTATTTAGTAGGACATTCGAGTATATGCTCATTGGTGACCTTCCCGATGAGTTCCAGTGTTTGTTTTCAAGTGCATGTGAAGGTGAGTGTGTTTGTTATTATAGAATTATTTTGTTATTATTGTCTTACATGAGTATTATCTATGTTCGCTTTGTTTTAAAATTGTTATAAAATGTTATTTTTGTTGGTTAATTCAGTGGTTGAAGGTGCCTTGAAAGCTAGCTACATTTTGTCCAACCCTCATATTGCTGAGCTTCTTCATTTTAAACATGGGTGAGTATTTTATATTGATCATGTTATTTAAGTGATAATTTTATGTATGATTGACTTTTTGATTCTACTGCTATTTTTTTTTTAAGGATGTTTGCGTTGTTTAGTGATTTGACAAAGTCTTTACATCATCGATTTCTTCGGAAGGAGTTGCGCGAAAACCTTGATTTTCTTGGCATGTATCCGAGAAAGACTATTACGTGTCTAAGACAGTCCCACGAGGATGGTATTGTTATTGTCCTTGGTAGGATAGTTAAGTTCATTTAAACTGGACAGTGGTTGTATCCATCATGTAAATGTCGTTAGATTCTCATTGTGTCTAGAAAAACATATGGTTGTGATTAATGTCTCACAAAAGAGGCCACTTTGATTTCTAAGTTAGTCTCCGCCCTTGCCTATGTGTGTTTGTGTTTTATGCTATTATTTACTTTATTTAATGTTTGGTATATGATGAAATTGAAGATTTTAGTTGATGATGAGAATGGAAGTGTTGTTTTTATTTTGTTTGAAGATGACTTGTGTTTACTTAACATCAAAGACATGAGTGTTGGTTGTTCTATTGTTAAAGTTTTTACGTTGTTCGTGAACTAAATATACATAGTTGCTATATTGTAAATTTGTCGTTTACGTATGTTTTTCTTTTGTCTTTCATTTGTTTATATCAATTTGCAGAGAAAAAGGCGTCTTCATCACCCCAATTATTTGGAGAGTATGTTGGGTAAAGTTGTTTTGTTTATAGTTGAAAGCAAGTGTTGTCAATCAATTATAGACGACAGATGTTACGTTTAATCGGTGCTTGCGGATATCATCCATGTATTGATGAATTGGTTGCTTTGGGGGAAGATTACACACCTGTTAAGGTATACATTTTTCCCTCTTCATTTTGGTTTTCGGAAGGGGTTGTCACCTTTGTGGTGTGGTAAATTGTTAGATGTTGAACAAAGATTTGGTATTTTGTTGTATGTGATAAACATCTTTTATAAATAGTTGTGAGTTGTAAGGTTTTTTTTGTCATTGTTTTGCAACTTTGTTTTCGGCCTGCATTTTCCCCGGCGCTTAAGTCGGAGAGTATGGGGTTTAATGGCGTGAATTTCATGTCCAATAAAGTTGGCGTTGGACGCGATGAATTTGGTGGTCGGGTTGAAGGTCAATGTTCTTTTACGGATGTAGATATGGTTCGAGTAAAGAGAAGTTTGTTGAGTCAGTTCGAAGAAGTGTACTTTAAAGAGATGTTTGACAATTTGATCAATTGATTTTGTTATTCATGTATTTAATTGAAAACAATCAGATTATTGTATTTGTCTTGAACCCAATTTTGTGATTCTTCAACAAGTTTATTCTTCTAGATAAATTAAGAATATAATGGATAAACATGAAATAAATTCATTTAACCTTTTTTTTTTATTTTATGCAAGAGTTTAAGTTGGTGATATAGCACAACTACTTTTTTATGATAAGCAGAAAACATAAAACAACTAATTATAGTTCATATTTTTAATCATTTATTTTTTGTAAGTCCACCCAATTGCTAATCTTAACATCTCTGAACGTGAATTTAAGAAGATCTCCATCATTGAAGTTGCTGTCCTTGAAAAATGCTTCCTAGATGCCTGTGATCTCGACTGAATTGCCCACAGATTTTGCGTTGAAGATTGAAAATATATAGCCTTCCCGAGTTGGGCCACACAGAGTCGTGGAAGGATGCGCATATTTTGTTAATTCATCTTCATAAAATTTCTGGAATTTCTACAAGTTACACAAGTATTAGAGATGCAATTTATACTGACCGCATATTCCACAAAAACAATTTGTGCGTTGTAAAGAGATCATAGTTCTTAATACCACACATCTTTCTGGTTGAGCGTTTGTGCGGTTGGACAAAAGCATTTCAAATGATATAGGATAGGGGTTTCAGTGCACCGGTTTTGGTACTCTAGAAACTTGTGTGGTTCTACCCTATAGCCCGAAAATACAAAGAGTAGGAACTTATTGCCACTGTAATACCAAAAAGCAAGTTCATGGTATATGTGTTGAAGTCCAAAGACATTGTGTATTTCTGTCCAACTGTTTGTTAGTCTTGGATTCTATTTGGATCCATTTCAGGTAGGGCTGACAATGAACTGATCCAACTCAAAAATAGTTCGAGACTCAATTCGGTAATTAATTCGTTGAACTTGGTTCATGAGTCAAATCAGTCGAACTTGAGCCGAAAATTAAGCCTGTTAAATAAATGAGTTAAACTTGAGCTATGTATAGTTTGACTCATTTGGTTCATGAGTCCGCTCGTTAAAAATATAAGTTAATTTAAAATTTCATTTATATAAGCCATCATAGAACATTTTTTTTTCTCGAAAAAACATGCCCTTATTATTTTCAAGCTTAGTCCTTAAATAACAAATCTACTAATTTTATGATTTCAATTTAAAATATTATTTATTGATGGAAGTTTTTTTTTTAGGTGATTATTGATGAAAGTTGTTTGTGTTGGTGTTGTAGTTTCAGGTGTGAAGGGAGGAATAATTAAATAAAATGGTGTTGGTGGAATGAAATTGCTGCATTTAATAGGCATGGTGGTATGGGATAAGTATATGTTTATGAATTGTATGATAGATTAGAAAGCGGGTTCATTTTTTGGTTTAATTGATCAATCTGGTCTCTTAACTTATTTAATTTTTTTCATTTTGATCTCCTAACTATTAAGTGTTTCAAATTGATCCCATAACACCATAGACTTTATAAATTCATTTAATTTTAACCCTATGATATTTTTTTTTTTAAAAAGTGAACCATCAACACCTAACTTTTTTTCTTATTTCTTCCTTCAAATCCTTTATCATCACATTCATACTCCTTAGTAAATCTTCATATAACCCAGAAGAAGAAAAAATTATCTTCATAAAAATCAAATCATTTTCATCAACAACAACAACACATAATATCAAACCCAGAAAATCAAACAACAACAACCCTTTAAACCCGTAAATTAAACTTTTTCAAAGTCATAAAAAATCAACCTTTTGAAGTGAAACAGTGGTCATAGAAGTGCAGAATTTCGAGATCAATTTTTCACAATTTCAAAGAAGTACATAATTCCGAGATTCATTTTTCTGTAATTCTGTTTCTCACAATTTCATAGAAGTACAGAATTCGAGATCCATTTTTCTTCTTCATTTTTATGTTAGAAGATGCAGAATTTTGTTTCTTCTTCGAGATTCAATTTCATAGAAGTGAAGAATTCCGCTTCTCACCGTTTCTTCTTCATGATATTTCTACGTGGAAGTACAAATTTTAAAAGTTATTTATGAAAAGAATAAGAAGAGGAAACCACACAAAGGTAATGATAAAGATTGGAACTTTGTTGATTTTGTTTTTGTATTTGGAGAAGATTGTTAGAAGATGAAGAAGATTGTTAAAGATTGGAGAAGATTGTTAAAGATGAGAAGATTGTATTTGTAGAAGAATGATAAAGATGAAGAATGTTACTGCATGTGAGAGAGATGAAGGGATGGAGGAGGTTGATTATTTAAATTTTTTTCTTTTTATGGATTTTTGTTGTTGATTTTTTTACAAATGTTGAAGAAGATGAGAGAAGAGGATGAAGAAAAACAAAAAAGTTTAGATGTTGGCGGTTTAGTGCTGTACACAATAGACCTGGATCAAACAGTTGAAACCATATTAAAAATATTAGACATTATAATACTAACAGAGAGGACCGAAATAGGTAACAGAAGAATATATAAGGGACCAGTTTGAGATGTTTCTTAGTTAAGGGACCATCATGAAAAAAGAATTAAGTTAAGGAACCGGATGATCAATTAAGCCTAATTTTTTAAAGGGAAACTAGCAAGCATATTGAGATTTAATAACCCTTTGGTTTTAAATAGGGTAGGACAAACGATCGGATCAGTCGAATTTCAGGTGAAAAACCCAAATCCGAAGCAAACCCCGAGTGAGGATACGCCACCCATCTCCGTCCGCCGATCGAGCGAGTTGAAACAGTTTAAACATAAGCTAAAAAATCAGCAGAATAACAGGATATATCAACATAGAAGAAGGATTGTATGATTATCAACAAAATTTGAATGGCCAACTTTTCAATAACATAGAATAGCGTGACAATCCAAACGAAAAGAGAAAAAAAATAGATCATATGAAGAACAGTGAAGAGCATAATGAGATCAAAATCCCACAAATCAATATGAGAGGTCGCCGCTGCTTTAGGGAAAGAAGAAACAACAATCAAGAATAAGATAGAGAGAGAAGTAGGTTGAGGGAAGAAATTGACTTGGTTTAAGAATTGAGATGGAGGCTACATAGTTTAGGTCAAGTCATCAAGGAAGAAGATGAACAGGAAGGGATAATCAGAAACAACAAACTAGATAGAACTGTAAGGTTGTATTGTTTGTGTTGGGTTGGACTTAGAATATATTTGGTCACTTTTAATCTTGGCCAAGAGATATTGGGATCTATGTAAATTTAACACTTATTAAAGGTTGGGCCAGTCGAATTAGGGTGCTGCTGGGCCACTAAATATGAACTGAACCGGTCCATGCTTATCCACCTCAATCCATTTATTTAACCCATGAGACCCGCCCACCTGTTTAAATGCGCCCGATTCGGTTTGCAGTGGGTTGGATTGCCTGATTTGGGTCGGACTCAACAATTTTGTCCAACCCTAGTTTTAAAGTCCCACATCGAAACTTTAAAAGAGAGTATCATGGACACAAGCTATACAATAAGAATGTGTGAGTGTTTCACTGTGGTACCAATGCTATCTCATTAATTTCTTTATATAAAAGAAGTTGGAGCTACAACGTAGTGTATTACTGTTTTTTTTTTTTTTTTAAAGTTAAAGACATGTATTTCTTAGCTTTTTAGTCTTTTGGTCTGTATCAGGGATGAAATAAGGTATAGTGATTTAGGGGCTCTCGCCACCCCCAAAGACTAGGTTTTTATGACTATATATATGAAACATCGTATACTCGCCCTTTAGGGTTCGTTTGGTTCAACAGAGGGGAGGGGTGGGGAGAGATTTTAATGCAGGGGATGGGAGATATTTTAATTAAAAATATGTTTGGTTCACAAGGGGAGGGGAGGGATTTTAAAATTAACTTACTGTTTTATCCTTAAACATAATTAAATATACAGAAATGCTTGTTTTTAGGATTTCATAGACGAATGAAACAATAACGATGTAATTGATAACAACATGATGTAGAAGATGAGATAATGGATTACTCACAGTTCACGTTGGAGGAGGCCTGAAGCAGTGGTTGGCGACAACGAAGAAGTGGTAGGGTTGGAAGAGTGGTTTTTACGTGTAAGAAATAAGAGTGATAGATAACATAATAATAGTTGTTATAAAGATAATGTATCTAATAATAATAATAATAAAAGTTGTTACAAGGATAATATAACCTAATAATAATAAAAGTTGTTACAAGGTTAATATTGAGATTTTAAATTAATTTAATAATAGTTTTGACAATGCAATTTTTTTTTTAAAGAGATTTGCTCCTCTCCCTTTCTACAAATTGAACCAAACACATTAAATTTAAAATATCCCCTCTCCTCCCCTTCAAAACTCTCGAACCAAGTGATAACACAATGAGATATTTACATAAGCTTTCTATTTGCTGCCACATTCCATCATTTTTTTGGTGGTGGTGTACATTTTATCATCTTTTCATAATGTTATTATTGCTTTCTCTTTTTTTTTGCTAAACTGTTATTGTTGCTTTCTAGTTTAAAAAGTGTGTACATTAAATTTGGCTCTTTTAAAAATAGGAGTAGTATTTTTTTATAGGATAAAAATAACGTATCTTAATAATAATTGAATTACAAAGTTAGATCTATTCGATAATAGTTTTTTATTAAACAGTTGAATTAGTAAAATGTATTGTCTATAATGAGTTATTAAATACAATAAATCATTCGAGTTATTTATGGAGCCGATAGATCCCTATTTATATCGTTCTATGACTGATTTACCAAACCTCTTTATCCCTAACAATAAGTGAGTTAAAACAATAAAAAAGGATTAATGTAAGTTTATAAGATTTTAATAAAGAAAATGACTCCACAATACACGAGTTATTTTCGCCCCCCACAAATTTTTCTGGCTCTGTCCCTGGTTTGTATGACTCATTTGATTTGTTATCAAGTCTAATTGAGTTTTTGGTGAGCTTGATCGAATTTGAGTCGAGCTTCTAGGTGAACATTTTTATATCGAGCTGAGTTGCTCTAGTTATGTGATTTGAGCTAACAAACTGAGCCTAACGAACCGAACCGAAATGTTCGTGAAATTTAAATGAGTCAAAATCGAGCAGAAAAAAGAGTTTCTGTTAAACTTGAGTCGAGTTTCGAACCGAACAAATTCTTATCGAGTCGAATCGACTCGACTCATTTCCAGCCCTAAACATGCCACATATAATTGAAGACCTGGGTTGGCGACTGCCCCATATTCCAAGTACTTAGTTCAGTCTCTGCTTCAATCATATGAAAACATCCACTAGAGGAACTAAAAATATAACACAGTGATGATAAATTCTTCAAATATAATATAAAAATTCTACACAAACTTTTAGAGCTTTATTATATGAATCAAGAACAAAGTACATGTAATATCTCTTCCAATTTTATTATTTGAAACGAACAATACATAAAACAAGGGTACCTATAAATTAAAAATTATTCTTTCTGGAAAACAAGAGGGAGGGGACCACCATCTAGGGCCAACAAAATCTTACCATTCTCATTCAGCATATCAACAGTCCCACATTCAAATCTACAACTAGGACATACCTCTGTAGGACACCACTGTATATTATACATACCTGCAAGTGGGGTCTCTACAATCCTAAAGAAGTTACCATATGATCCATTAGTAGCACTATCTCTTCCAGTGATGATCAACCTTCTTCCACTCTTGGTGTCTTTCTCACCCAATCTCCATTCTGTTGACTGTACACAACTTGATGATGCTTGGAATGTTATTGTCAAGTCTCTGTTAACCCTCACATCGTCGAAGTCGTGATGGGGAGCAAAAGGTGTGAATTTCACAACCAGTCCGCGTCCTAAGCCAGTGAGCTCAAGACCAACATGTAAAGGGCATGATTCATTTCTGCTGACCATAGTGGAACGTCCTCCTTTGTTTGTGATAACTGGACGGATGAAGTATTCCTCGTCGCCTTCAACGGGTTCTCCGACTGTGTCGAAGACAAACTGAGCTATTGTTGTTGTCGTTATAAAGAGACACACATTAGCAAGAATTATGAGGGTTCTAGTAGATAATCTCATTGACATGGTTTATTATTTGTTAGATGTAACTTGTAATGTAATAACTTGGCTTACACTCAATGGCTTTCTGGGTTTTGTTACAATGATGTGCCTTTTTATGTTACTAGGCTAAGTATTTATAGAACTGTGATACATGCACTCATCGTTGTTAAATCCATAGTAAAATCGTAAAATAGGCAAAGTCTTAGTAAAATCGCATCAAATTCGCACAAAATCGTGAAATTCATACAAATTCGTTGGAATTTAAAGGGTTTTGAAAGATTTTGTCCATTTTTTTAGTCATTTATGTATAAGTATTTTGTGAACTTTAAATCGAGTATTTTATGACTATATAGAATTTATAACATATATCTAACATTATTTTTGTTTTGGTAAAATCTATCAATTTTGATTGCGATTTTACGATTTCTTATATGGATTCTACAAAAGTAGTTAGGTAAAATCCTTCGATTTTGATTAGGATTTACGATTTTCGATTTTGCTCTTCCGTTTCGACCTGATGTAAAATCCCAATTTTGACAACCTTACATGCACTTAAAATTTGTAATTTTTATATAGACTGAAAAATGTAATTACAATATAAATCAATGATTGTTCTAAAAAAAATTATTGTAAAATTTTAACAAAATTGTATTGTAGTTGTTAAATACTTAAATATATGATATTAATCATAAGGAATTTTATATTATCTTTTTAAAGATATAGAAACAACATTGATTTGAGATATAATTTGAATAAAGTAACTAATGTTGTATTCAAAATATAAAACAACACACATTTTGAGAAATGTTTTTTACTCCCATTGTCTATATAATATTTTTTACTCCATTTGAAAGTGACACTCTTTGAGATAATTTATTTTTATAAATGTGATATTTATCATGACACATATTGAATATAAAACAAAACATGTTTTGAAACCAAGAGAGTACCTTTTAGGGTCAAACAATGTTATCGAGATTAACTATGTCAAGAATAAGCATCTTGTTAATTACTTTGTTTGGATTACGGAATTTTGATGGCAATGTGGACAAAAGACAATGACGAATTTTCCCTAGTATGAATCGTCCAATGAAACAGACAAACACTTTTGTCTTCTTCATTTCCCTCCCTTCTATCGAAAAAAATTAGATTGACATAAATGATGTGTTTCTTGCATGGAAATAGTACCCGAAAAATATGTAGAATTAATCCGTTCTGTAGAGCCATATTCGAATATTCTTATCAGAGTATAAGCTGAATTGAAGAAAAGAGAAGACAACGTTTGTGTTCTATATTTTTTTTAACACATGTTCTTCGCATGTTTTTTTTTTTTTTGAAGGAATGTTCTTCGCATGTTATCACACACTTTTTATATAACAAATAAATTAAAAAAGGTTTGTTGCTCTCGTACTACACTTTTTTTTCTATTTAAATGACAAATGTTAGTATGTTAGTATTTTTCTCCTTACCGGTACTTAAATCCTGAACTTTGAACTCTTCAAATCTTTTAGTCCCTTAGCTCAAATCAGTTAATGTTTTAGTATACATTGATTTCAATCATTTAGGTAGAACACAAAATCAGCCCATTTAATTTTAATTTTCATTTTATTTTATTACACTGTTAGTGTAAAGAGTTTTTACAAAGTTGGATTTTATCATAATCACTTCTAAATTTACAATCATGATTGATGTGCTGCAAGGCTAGAAAGTAAATCTTGGTCTCTCTTGTGTAGCTGGTTGGTGGTTTCCTAATTGGTAACATAGGTGGTGGTGTTGTTGAGGTGATAAGGCTTTGGTGAAGATATATGTTGGTTCGTTGTTTTGTTGCAGACAGTATTAGCAGTAGCGTGCTTGTGTAGTTTTTGTTTTTCTTAGATTGCTTGTTCTGTTGAGGCCTAATTGGTGTGGTCTAATTTGCCTTTGTAGTGTCATAAACTAATAATGGATGAAAATTGAACCCTTTAATTTGTTAAATCACAAATGTAGTAACTCTTTAATTTCTTAGATTATATGTCAAAAACTGTAAAACTATGGCATCTTTTTGCATTCAGACAACCAGACAACATTTGTAATTGTTACATCAACATGTTTACAGCTAGGGGGTCTAGCACATTGGCGTTTGATTGATTCACACATAATTGTATGGAATAGTGCTGGATGATAATTTGGTCATTGCACTACTTGACTTGTATGCAAAGTATGGCAGCATTGACAATGAATATGAGCTATTTCATGGCCTAATGAAGAAGAATTTGGTAGTGTACTTTGCAATGATCTTTGAATGTGGAATACATGGAAAAACACCTACTGCAGTTAGGTTTTTTGAATATATGCTTCGAGACGGAAATTGGAGTAATTTACCCACCTACACTGGAATTCTAATATTGTCTATAATCATGTTTGATTGGTTGATGGATAAAACCGGTGCTTTACCTCCACGAAAGACAGATGTCTTTGTGTCTTCAAATTGTAAAATCATGGTTTAAAGCATATAGGTTCGTAAAAAAAATACTCCAGTGCAACCCAATGTTGGTGTTTATTTAATTTGCTTCTTGCCTACAATTGTATGACCATGTGGTGCTTGGAAATATGATGTATCAACATTCAAATGAGTTGAGAGTGATATTATTTGTTACTTTCTTGTTTTCAGTAGTGATACCATTCTCTTATCTCTAGCATTCATGTCTGTGTGTCTAACTGGTAAAATTGAATGTTGCAAACTAGTTGAGCATTGGCTTTAGAAGGCAACTATCGGAGAGTTTAACAGTTTTTTTAATTTAGGTGGAGTTAGTAGTACCATTTATTGGGTCATGACTTGATCTGCAACACTAACAGTTTCTGGCAGTGGTTTAATTTCTCATGAGAATTATTCATCTCAAAACGTTGGTTTTTCCTATTGTCAAGGAAAGGATCTTCTCTTGTAAAGATAGTGGTTTCTTTAAGGCTTGTTCTAATCACAACCTTGAGGACAAAGTTGTTGTTTGTGCAGGGATTGGTGTAATTAACCAATATTTTTCTTATCTTTTCTCTACTCTGAAGGTGAGAAAAACCACAAGAAAGGGGGGTTGAATTGTGTTTTCGAAAACTTCTTTCTTACGTTCTGAAAAACTGTTCTCAGGGTCAGAGTCTAAGTGAGTTCAGAGTCTTAGTGCAGCGGATAAATGAAAAGAACAGAGGAAGAAAGAACACAAGCAATTATACAGGTTCCTTCCACAAACCGGAAGTAGTCCTGTCCCCCTTGCACTTCCAAGGAGAGTTCCACTAAAATGTAATGTCAAATTACAAGTTGCTCAATCACACAAGAAAGAGACTTCTCAATGCTCAAGGACAACTCCAAGAGACTTCTATGCTCAATCACACCTGAAAGAGACTTCTATGCTCAAGGACAACTCCAAAAGACTTCCTTTGCTCAATCACAACTGAAAGAGACTTATCTTAACAATTACAAAGAATTGAATAAGGTTTTGAATACTTGATATACTATCAGAGGTATTCACAATACAATACGAAACAGAACAGACTCTGTTTTTCTAGACACTTAAGAATTCTAAGATATGAACAATTGAAAGAATTCTCTAAGTTGTTGAT